>Ga0209017_10000153_pt1 | contig 69085 bp, 46 predicted proteins | sample YNPBryunderm2012_FD_185812 | JGI IMG/M metagenome (GOLD analysis project Ga0209017, IMG submission 185812) | Anoxygenic and chlorotrophic microbial mat microbial communities from Yellowstone National Park, USA - YNP Bryant MS undermat 2012... ... | reverse complement strand
TGGCGCTGATCGTGGTGCTGTTCCGGCAGACAGGCTCGTTGGATATTGCCCTGTGGCAACGGCTTCGGGAGGCCAATCAGCCGCCTTGGCAGGAGGACCAGCCCATGCCGATCCCGGAAGAGCCGGTGCCGGAGTGGCCCCGATTGGCCCGGGCCGGCGTCCGCCCCACCGAACCGCCCGAAAATGCCGACTTCCGAGATTTGCTGTAAATGTCCGAGAAAAAACGGGACCGGATTTCGATGGCAATTCCTGTGCTATGGAACAACCCCCGAGCATCCGACGTAGGGATGGAATATGTTCGGAATTGAATCCTTATTGGTGGTTACGGTGGTAATGCCGCTGGCCGCGGCGGTGTTGACGGCTCTGTTGGGGCCTCGGCTTTTACGGAGCCAGAGTCATTGGCCGACCCTGGTGGCCTTGGCCATCTCGTTGGCGGCAAGCCTGCTGTTGGTCTGGCAGGTGGGGGAGAAGTCGGTCCAGGCCCACTCGGCCCGGCAGCAGGAACCGATCCCGCCCCCCCACGCTCAGCCGCATCCGCTTGGATATGAACGGATTATTACCCTCTGGACCTGGACGGGCAGCCCCGGCCCGGCGCCGGCCAGTCCAACCGGCCTAACCAGCTCCCCCCGGACTACCGACAGCTCGAACCGGCCTGCCGATCCACTCGGCCCCAGGCCGCTGATCGAAGTGGCTCTCCGGGCCGACCCCCTGACAGCCATCATGCTGGCCACGGTAACGCTGATCTCCTTCCTGGTGGCGGTATATTCCGTTGGCTACATGCACGGTGATCCCGGCTACTGGCGCTTTTACAGTTACATCGCCCTGTTTGTATTTTCAATGTGTATGTTAGTTTCGGTGAGCAATTTTCTATTATTATATGTGTTCTGGGAGGCGGTGGGGCTGTGCAGTTATCTGTTGATTGGGTTTTGGTATCAACGGCCTGCCGCGGCTGCGGCTGGGAAAAAGGCATTTCTGGTCAACCGGGTGGGCGATTTCGGTTTTACGCTGGGCGTTTTTTTGCTCTGGATGACCTATGGCACGCTGAATTTCCATGATGTCCAGGTCGGCGGCCACACCCAACCGGGCATCCTCGGTCAAACCTTCCTACACCAGCCGGAACACTATGTCGGCGGAGCGGTGGGCACGGCCATTGCCCTGCTGCTTTTGGCTGGGGCGTGCGGCAAAAGCGCCCAATGGCCGCTGCATGTCTGGTTGCCCGACGCCATGGAGGGGCCTACTCCTGTTAGCGCCCTTATCCATGCGGCCACGATGGTAACGGCCGGGGTGTATTTGACGGCCCGATGTTTGCCGCTGTTTTTGGCTACGCCGGTATTTTCCGATACACCGGTCGGTCCGCTGGTGGTGGCTTGCATCGGCGGCGGCACCGCCCTGCTGGCCGCTCTGATCGCCCTGACACAAACCGATCTGAAACGCATCCTGGCCTATTCCACGATTAGCCAATTGGGGTATATGTTTTTGGCTGTGGGAACCGGCACGGCCCTTGGCGTAACCGCCGGGATGTTCCATCTGTTTACCCATGCTTTTTTTAAGGCCCTTTTGTTTTTGGCTGCCGGGAGCGTCATGCACGCCCTGGGCGGCGTGATCGACCTTCGGCAGTTCGGCGGCTTGCGCCGGCAGCTGCCCTGGACGCATACGACGATGCTTTTCGGCTGTTTGGCTCTGGCCGGTCTGCCGCCGTTTGCCGGGTTCTGGAGCAAAGATGCCATTCTCGTCTCGCTGAGCCAACAGGGAGGACTTGTGTATCAGGTGTTGGTTGGCTTGGCCCTGGCAACGGCCTTTCTGACCGCTTTCTATACCTTCCGGGCCTTTTTCCTGGCCTTTTACGGGCCGGAACGGATTCCGGAAGAAGCTGGCCATCATGTCCACGAAGGCCCTGCCTGGATGACGGTGCCGCTAGTGGTGCTGGCGGCGGCTTCGCTGGTGGTGGGCGCCTACTTTGAGTGGACCCATGGCTTCGCCCACTTCCTGGCCCAAACGCCTTCGCTCTGTCTGACCGGCCTGGCCGCCGAAGGCCCACGGGCCGAGATGGTCTCCCATGGCCAGGTCGCCCTCCTGAGCAGCGCCGTTGTTCTGGCCGGGATCGGCTTGGCCGCCCTGGTGTATCTTGGCCCTCGCACGGTGCTGGAAGGTCTCAGCCGGCTCAGCGCAGCGGTGGGGCTATATGGACTTTCGTATGGCAAGTTTTTCTTCGACGAGCTTTACCAGGCCGTGGTGGTCATGCCGTTGTGGGGGCTGGCTCGGCTGTGCGCCTGGCTGGACCATCGTGGCATTGACGGGGCGGTGGACGGCATCGGCAACATCCCCCGCAGCCTGGGCGCTTTACTCCGAAGCCTCCAAATGGGACTCGTGCCTTTTTATGCACTGGCCATGATCCTCGGCGTTTTGGTCTTACTTGGTGCCTTGATGACCGGATGAGCAGCCCGGTACGGCGGTGAGCCAGATCGCCTCCCTTTGTGATTGAAATACAAAAGCACATTATTCTCACAGCTATCCCTTAAGGATCTGAAATCACTATGACCGAAGCAGGTGCAAGGGTGCTATTGCTGGTCAGTGTGCTTTCGCCGGCGGCGGGGGCGTTGGTGTTAGGGCGGGATCGGCAGCGTGCCCGGCAGTCGGCCTTGGCCACTACACTATTTACCTTGGTTCTGTCTGTACTGGTCATAGGTGCTTATCCGCCCGGGGCGAAAGAGTTTGCTCGGTTGATGCTGCCGTGGGCACCCGGCACTAGCCCCGACCAGTCCCCGCCTATGGTGAGCTTTTCGTTGGCCTTGGACGGGCTGAGCCTTTGGCTGTACGGCCTGACGGCCTTGCTGGGCGTGGTGGGCGTGCTGGTCAGTTGGGAAGCCATTCAGGAGGAGGCGGCCCGGTTTTACCGATGTTGGCTCCTGCTGGAAACCGGTATGTTGGGTGTCTTTTTGGCCCAGGATATTCTGCTGTTTTATGTGTTTTTTGAGTTCACCTTGGTGCCGCTGTTTGTGCTGATCGGCGTCTGGGGCAGTGCCCAGCGGCAGTATGCGGCCATCAAATTTTTCCTATTCACCCTGGCCGGCAGTGTACTTACGTTTTTGGGCCTGTTGACGGTGGTCCTTTGGGTGTACCAGCAGACGGATCGGCTGACCTTTTCGATCCCCGTGCTGACCGACTATTTGCAGAATCTGCACGGCGGGGACCGGATGCCGCTGGGACTGCAACTGGTGATCTTTTGGGCCTTGTTTGCCGGGTTTGCGATCAAGGTGCCCCTGTTTCCACTGCATACCTGGTTGCCGCTGGCGCATGTGGAGGCGCCGGCGGCTGGTAGTGTAGTGCTGGCTGGGGTGCTGCTGAAAGTGGGCGGATACGGATTCCTGCGATTCAATATCCCCATGCTCCCGGAAGCCACGGTAGTTTCGATGCCTTATCTGTTGGTGCTTTCTGTAGCCGGGATTATTTATGGGGCCCTGGTCGCCTTGGCCCAAACGGATATCAAACGGTTGATCGCTTATTCGAGCATTAGCCATCTGGGGTTTTGCATGATGGGCATTTTTGCGCTGAATCGTGCGGGCGGGCAAGGGGGCGTCTTACAGATGCTCAACCACGGGCTATCGACCGGGGCGCTGTTCGCCCTGGTGGGGATGATGTACGAACGTTACCATACTCGGCAAATGGCCGATCTGGGCGGCCTGGCCCGTCGATTACCGTGGCTTGCCTTTTTTATGGTGCTGGCAAGTTTGGCCAGCATTGGGCTTCCGGGACTGAACGGGTTTGTCGGTGAATTTCTGAGCCTATGGGGAATGTTCCACCGGGCTTGGGCCGCCGCTCCGGAGCCGTGGACCGCCTTGTACCGCATCCTTTCCATCTTGGCCGTAAGCGGCGTGGTCCTGGGCGCCTGGTACATGCTCTGGATGGTGGAACGGGTGTTTTTCGGTCCACTGCGAGAACCAGGACATGGGGCCGCCGGAGAAGGGGACAATCTGGCTTCCGGAGAAGAACAGCCGGTTGACAGGCCCGGCCATAGGGCTTCGGGTGGAATGCCTTCCGAATCTGCCGGATTCCGGAGCGGACTTGCCTCTTTGGGAGAGCCGGGCAGTTGGCCAGGCCATTCGGCCGAGTCTGACGCTTCGGGAGGGTTGGCCGGTTCGGAGTGGCCTGGCGGTTCCGGTGGCTTGGAGGGTTCCGGTCCGATGGATGCTTCCGGGGATTCGAGGCAAGTATCGGACCTTTGTTGGCGGGAAATTGCGGCTTTGGCCCCGCTGGGGCTGCTGATGTTGTGGATCGGGCTGTATCCGAAGTTTTTCCTGGATCGGATCGCCCCGACGGTGGAACAGCTTTCCGGCCCGGCGGCCCGATTGGTTTTGGAACACCAAGAGGCTACTTCGGACCTATCTTCTACAACCCCCTCTTCTATACCCCCCGGTATTTCTTCTACCTCTCTAGAATGGTGACTCATCCTGGCTTTCAGCCGGTAGCTTGGACCATTTGCCCGGAGATGCACCTCTTTTGTTCGGATGGAAGCCGTGTGCCAGAGGATAAGTCGGGCATTTCACTGGTAAGACAGGCAGTCTAGGAGAACTGGGTTGCCCTCGGATGAGCTGATAGACCGTCTAGGGTATTCTATTATACCCAATTAGGGGGTTCTTTTCCGGAACTGGAGGCGGACGAGGGGCCTCCTGCTCTGGCTTGTCGGCACAGCGCTACGAGGTATTCGACATTCTGGCGGATTTGTTCTTCGGGGCCGTGGTTTCGGATGGCTTGGACCACCTGATCGGCGGCTAAGCTGATCGGGGGGAATCCATACCCGCCGGCTGAGCCTTTCAGTTGATGGCAGATATGGTGGAGTCCTTCCAGATTGCCCTGATGGAGATAGTTCAGGATTTTTTGGATGCGCTGGGGCATTTCTTCAACGAACAGGGCGACCAATTCTTGGAAGTCGGGATCGGTTCCGATGGTGGAATAGAGAGGTTGAGTAAGATAGGAGGTGTCGGTCATCTATTTTCCTTTATGAATCTAAAGAAAACGGGCAATTTTAGTTGGTGGTTTCGTCGATGGAAGTTGTGGCATCTATCATAGAAAAGATAGTTTGGGAATCGGGACGGTGTCGGGCCGCCGAAAATGATTCTCTATTTTCAATAGATTATCCAAACGATACAAATTGTGTATTCGATCTAGATTGTCTTTTTAGCATTTAAAGACCTCGTAATCTACATCGTTTGGCGGAGATAGATATCTTGGTTAATCTATGGCCTCTACGGCGTCGATACGTATCCATAGAACGGTCGTAGAGGTTGTATCTGCCTCAAAAGGTATGTGGGTATTTGGATTGGTCCTTTTTTAACAAGGAGTCCCTAGAATGAACCGACGGATCCTGTTTGTGTTGCTGGCTGCTGGAGCAGCCCTGATGCTTGCCTCCCATGCTGAGGCAGGCCTGTTGAAGAAATGTTGTGCCACTTGTGGCCCGAAGGCGTGCGAGCCGGTTACCTGCGCTCCGAAAACCTGCGAACCGGCCGATGTGTGCTGCAAGCCCCGGTTGATCGACCGGATTCGGGCCCATCGGGCTTTCCGGAAAGCCTGCCGCTGCGCCGCTACCTGCGAGCCGAAGACCTGCGAACCGAAGGCGTGCGAGCCAGTTACCTGCGCTCCGAAAACCTGCGAGCCGGCCGATGTGTGCTGCAAGCCCCGGCTGATCGACCGGATTCGGGCTCGTCGGGCTTGCCGGAAAGCCTGCCGCTGCGCCGCCACCTGCGCTCCGAAGACCTGCGAACCGAAGGCGTGCGAGCCAGTTACCTGCGCTCCGAAAACCTGCGAGCCGGCCGGTGTCTGCTGCAAGCCTCGGCTGATCGACCGGATTCGGGCTCGTCGGGCTTGCCGGAAAGCCTGCCGCTGCGCGGTAACCTGCTGCCCGGCCACTTGCGAGCCTGCCGCCCCGACTCCTGCGCAACCGGCGCCTGCGGCCCCCGCTCCTAAGCCTGCTGCCTAACCAAGGACGCTCCCGCCGATTTCCCGAGCAATCGGTGCCATTTGTCCTCTCCTCCTCCTGAAGCCCCAGCGGCCCGTTGGTCCCCCGCCCAACGGGCCGTTTTGGTTTTCTTGATCCTCTCCCGCGGAGGTTTCTTGATCCTCTCCCGCAGAAGAACCGTTGGGAGGGCTCTGCCTTGGCTCGCCGGTGGGCCGAAGCACGACAAGTGCGTCCCGCCAATGTCGCCCCACCCACCGCTACCTTCGGTCCACTCGGCCTCTGGACGGCCAGAGAGAGGCGGAGGAGTTCCGTTGGCAACGATGTACCCAGATGGAACCAGATTATTCCGGGAAAAGCTTGGTCGATAGGTAGCGTTCGCCTAGATCGGGCAGGACGACGACGATGAGTTTTCCTTGGTTTTCGAGGCGGTGGGCCACGTGTAATGCGGCCCAGGCGGCCGCTCCCGAACTGATCCCACAAAAGATTCCTTCCTGCTGGGCCAGACGCCGGGCCGTCTCCATCGCATCCTCATCCTGCACCGGAATGACCTCGTCGATGATCTTCAGATTCAGGACCTCCGGAATAAAGCCGGCACCGATCCCCTGAATGGAATGCCGTCCAGGTTTAAGTTCCTGGCCTGCCAGCTTCTGCGTGATGACCGGGCTATTGGCCGGTTCGACCGCCACCATCCGGACGGAGGGTTTGCGGGCTTTGAGCACTTCGCCCACCCCGGTGATGGTGCCGCCGGTGCCCACGCCGCAGACCACGATATCCACCTGGCCCTGGGTGTCTCGCCAGATTTCCTCGGCCGTGGTTCTTCGGTGGATTTCCGGATTGGCCGGGTTTTTGAATTGTTGGGGCATGTAGAAATGGGGATTTTGAGCCAGGATTTCCTCGGCCTTTCGCACCGCACCGGCCATTCCTTCAGTAGCCGGAGTCAACACCACTTCCGCCCCTAACGCTTTGAGCAACCGGCGCCGCTCCAGGCTCATGCTTTCGGGCATGGTAACCATCAGCTTGTAACCTCGGGCAGCGCAGACATAGGCCAGCCCGATGCCGGTGTTGCCGCTGGTCGGCTCCACGATCACCGTATTGGGCTTCAGAAGTCCGTTTCTCTCGGCCGCCTCGATCATCGCCCAGGCAATCCGGTCTTTGACGCTCCAAAGGGGATTGAAACTTTCCAGTTTGGCCGCTACGGTGGCCTGACAGCCGGCAGTTACCCGGCGCAGACGCACCAACGGCGTATTGCCGATGCATTGGGTAATCTCCTCAAAAATCCGGCCAGAGGTCATGGTTGCCATCGTGGAGCCTCCTTCCTACAACAGTTTGGGGAAAATACAGGGAATAGAGAAAATAGGTAACATTTCAGGCAAATGAACCAAATCCCCTCTCCCCCGGTGGAACCGTGGAGACTGAAGGAGCAATAAGAAGGGGCGGTGGCCTTCTTTTGGCCCCTCACCCGGCCTGGCCGAAGCCCAGGCCGGCCCCCCTCCCTGGAGAGAGGCGGGTTGCTTGCTTCGGGTAAAATGGCATCCAAATAGGTAATTAGGCTGTCCGAAAGGGGTATCGAAGAATTTAGAGCCGAAACTTTACTTATTTGATCATCTTTGCCATAAATCTGTCCTTTCATTATACCCCCCTTCAGCAAGAAAGCATATAGGGGGTTGGCCAACAGGCCGGTTGGAAAACCGTCGCTGGGAATCCTGGTGGGCTTCATGGGCTTGGCCGATCGCCTCGGAAAGCTTCCCTCCTGCCTCTCCCGCAAAACAGTCCCGGGAGGTGGATGCAGGGTCTTGGCCGACCGCCTCGGAAACCTCCTGGCGGGCACATGCCACTCCGTCTAAAGAGCACCTGGACCAGAAGAGTCCTCTGGTTTCAGAACATCGGTAATCGGGGCCAAGGGCCGCTCAGGCAGAAACCTCCCCCGCCGGGGCCGTCCACGACCGGATATGCAGTTCCCGCTGCGGGAAAGGAATCTCGATCCCCTCCTGCCGGAACCGATTGTGGATCGCCGTGTACAGTTCGTGGATGGTTTGGAGCCGTTTGTCCAGAGTGGGCAGGTAGGCTCGGATGGTAAATTGCAGAGCGCTGTCGCCCAGGTTTTCCAGGGTTACCAGAGGTGCCGGTTCCCGAAGTACCAAGGGATGGGCTAGAAGGATTTCTTCCAGCAGGCGGCGGACGCGGTCCGGGTCGCTGCCGTAAGCCACCCCTACCTGCAAGACGATCCGGTTGGTCAGATTGGTGAGCGTCCAGTTAAGCACTCGGCTGGTGATAAATTCTTTATTCGGCACGATCAGGTCTTGCCGGTCCCAATTGGTAATGATGGTGGCCCGGATATGGATTTTTGAGACCACGCCGGTTACGTCGCCGATGGTTACAATGTCGCCCACCCGGATTGGCCGTTCAAAAAGCAAAATCAGGCCGGAGATAAAATTGGCAAAGATTTCCTGCAAGCCAAACCCCAATCCCACCCCCAGGGCGGCCACCAACCATTGCAGTCGGTTCCAGGTGATTCCCAGGGGCGGCAGGCCCAGCAACAGCCCGATCAATACCACGGTATATTGCACCAAGGTTTTCAAGGCGTATCGGGCGCCTTGGTCGATGGGCAATTTTTCCGGCAGGATCAATTCCAGCAAGGCAGGCAGATTTTTGGCACCCAGATAGGTGATCAAAAGAACAAGCATTGCCCAAACCAGATCGGCTGCCGTCACCCATCGGGCTGCCAGCGTGGGAGCCGCCGTAGTTTCGCCGCCGCCCGGCTCCGGCACCACCTGCCAGGAGGTGGTCCAAAGCGGCACCTGTTTTAACATCGCCAGGGCTGGCAAAATATCCATCCACACCAGCCCCAACAGGCCGATAGCCCCTAAACCCAGCAGCACGCCAAGGAGCCGCTCTACCTGGAGGCTCATTTGCCCAAGGTCTGGTAAAGGGGCAACTTTTTCGGCCGGCGAAGGCGGAAGGGGTTCGGGCGGCCCAGGAGCAGTCGGCATGGCCGAGGGGGCCGATTCCCCGGAGGGGGCAAGACCCGCTTCGCCTAGTACTGCGGCAGCCGCTGCTTGCCGACGCATGGTGCTACGCCGCCGAAGGATCAGAATGCCCCGCCGTAAAATCGCTCCCACCCAGCCGACGCCCACCAAAATGACCAGACTCCCGTAGCACCGCCAGGCCAGTTCCTGGGCGGTGTAGTAATAGCCGGTCCCGGCAAGCCCGGCTAATCCCACCGGCCCCAAAACACCCAGCCAATAGGCAGCCAGTCGAAATCGGAGCCACCAGGGGCTTGCCTGGTGGGCGGCCCATGCCTGGACAAAAGGCCCCTTAGAGCGCAATAGCCACGCCCATCCCACCGCCCAGACCAACATCAGGCCGATAAACCCAAGCCGGCCCAAGGAACTGTCCAACCGCTCTTCGCTCTGATAGTGGAACACAGCGGCCAGCAGAAGCAATGGCAAGCCCATGACGCCCACCCCACGAAGCCAGCGGCGCAGGACCCGCACACTCTCCCTGGGCCAACCGAAATGCGCTTCGACCAGGCCGTGATCCACACAACTGGCCAAAAGAACCTGCCATGGCAGCAGCGTCCAGGCGAGCAGTTGCAATGCCGCCCCGATGGCCCGAAGCAATTCCATGGGGCTGAGCAGCCAGCCCAGCGCCCACGGTAGCAGCCACAGCACGGCAGGCCAAAACATTCCCACCAGCACGGTCATCAGAGCGGTTTGCAGGGTGGGGAGGAATCGGCAATAGGTTTCCTGTTGGGCCTGGAGGCCGATTTGCGGCAGTTTTTGTCGGAATTTTTGGGTGCTCCAACGTCCCAGGGCGGCTAGTGCCAGGAAGGCGAGGAGGGGCAATGGATATTTTTGTACACTTTCCCAAACTTCAGCGGCCAATGGCCGCAAGTGCTCTGTTCGCACAAGCCAACCGGCCGCCCCCAGCCCATGCCGAATAGCTTCCAGCCCCAACACCGGAGTGCTCCGAATCCACAGAATCCGTTCCTGGATGTACTGACGATACTCTTCCACCAGCCGAAGCAACTCCGCCTGCGATTGATCCAGTTCCACCAAGGTTTCAAAATACCGCTGCACGATCGCCAGAAGCCAGTCCACCTGGACTTGTTCCACCTGGAGCAACTGGCCGATTGCCTGTTGCCAGGCTTCCGGCGAGATGCCACTGGGCGGGGGTCCCAATTGGGCCAGTTGTTTTTGCACCTGACTCTCCAGATCCTTTAATTCCGCCTGCCGATCCTGCACTTGGAAAAGTTCCAGGGTGAGGGCCTGGATTTCCGGCTGGCGGGTCCGGAGTTGGCTTTGGATGTGACGGGGGTCCGGGAGAGTGGCCAATTGTTTGCGTAACAAAAGTCCAATACTATGCGCCTGGCCCACCGCTTCCACTTTCTGCTGGGTACGTTCCATCTGCTGGCGAAGTTGGGCCTGCTGGACCTGAATCTGCTGGAGCTCGGAAGCGGTCTGCTGCCATTTTTGGCAAAGGGCTGCGGCTTGATCCAGCCGGTCGAAAACTGCCCGGCTTAGGGGCGCTAAAGGAGGTGGATATTTGGATAGCTCTTCTGTGAGACGTTCCTTTTGGGCGGCCAGGTGCTTGGCATATGCAGCCGCCAACTCCTGGGCCGAACTAGCCGGAACAGCCGACGAGTTGCTTCGGGTTTGGACAGCCTGTTGGTCCACCAGCCCAGCCGGAGGGCTTTGGGAACTCCCTTGGGGGGTAACCCGTTGGGAAACATTTACAAAGCTCGGCACCGGCCCAGCCGGATGCGGAAGACGGCTGTCCTGGGGGACTCCAGCGGGCTGGCCGGACTGGGCCGTTCGGATAGGCTGCCCGGCCCTTCGAGCCGCGATCTGGCCGTCCTGGCGCCGGGTTTCAGCGGCCGGCAGAACGGGAAGATATTCTTGGCCAACCTGGGTTGCCGCTGAAGAGGGGTATGATGGAGAACTATTGGGTAGGATAAGCAATGAGTTGGTATCGGCAGCCGGAGAGAACTGGCCGCTAAAGCACCCCCACCAGATTATCCATATTGCCCATTTTGTCCATTTTGCGCAGATTCGAACTCTGTTCCTGCTCATTTCCTCTCTCCAGAAGGTGCCCAGAAGGCTTGTCCCATCTCGAGCCGAAGACCACCCCCAGAAAAACTCCTCACCGGGTGGGGGAAGTTGTACCGGAAATCACAAAAACACGAAAAGAGGACTTTTCGTAACATGTTAGCCGAATAAAGCACCCCGCTCTCCGGCGGCCTAAAGCCAGAGTGCCCCTGCCGCGAAAGCAGCAGTCCACTCGGGTGTCATTCTCGCGAAAGCGGGAATCCAGAAAGTAAAAAGGAAATTCCAAACGTGCCTGGGTTCCCCCTTGTGGGGGAATAAACCCGGACTGCTGCTTACCAGGAGTGACACATCCTTAACGCAGCAGGGACACATCGGTCCCCTTCCTTCGGCTAAAGTGTTCCGAGTTTTCTCCCTGGCAGTAGGGCCTGGGAGCCGCAAATGCGTCCACGGACACGTTCAACCTACCAAGGTTTGCAGAGGGGACGTCCTCCCTCCCGGCATGGGCGAAGAAAACGTTCGCCCTCCTGGGGAGTTCCTCCCGTTAGGGGAAGGGGGAAGGAGACACGGAAACGGTGGGAGCCTGGGAGTGGGTGGTAAGGGGCCTATGGAGTTTCTGGAAAAGTTTGCCCGGCAACCGCATTTTAACCCGGTTATACAACCGGGGCGAGTTTTGCGGAGGAGCCGAAGTGGGGCAACGTCGGTGGCCAGACAAATTAGATAAAATAGCCGGCTAAAATACCTGCATTGAATTGGACTTATGTCCAGATTAAGGCATTTCCTTAACTCCTTGGTAATTCCGAAGTTAAGTCAAACAATAGAGATTTTAAAAGAATTTTCTCCCAAAAATTTGACACTGCCTCAACTATGTGTATATGGAATCATGGAGGAGAAAAAGAACCAACGCAGGCAATCCAAGCGTTCCACGGCAGACCAGAAGGCGTTGGCGGAAGGAACAAGCCGGCACGGGAAACAGGCGGGATCGGTTCCAGGGGCGAATCTACTCCCGGCAGGAGGTGATGGGCCATGCAGGAGATGTTTGAACCACGGCGAGCATTCAGGGCCTGCATGGCCGGTGGGCAAGGAGCCCGATCCGATCCTTTGGCAGGGGCGTCCAGGCGGTTGCTGGACGCCCTGCTCCGACGGCGGTGGTGGTATTGGGTGCTTCGGAACCTGCGGGAATCTTCAGGAGACCTGGGGAAAAAGCCGCCTTTCCCCTTCCGGTCTCGCCCGCCCAGCTAGGAAAGGAGGAAAACGCCCGCGTTGTGTGTACCTGGAACAATTCGGTTTTGGGTGCCTTCGATGGCAGGTGGGAGGGGCAGGGGAATAGGAAAGTTCTCCATGCCCGCGGGGGCCGACGCCCGGCCCAGCCTGGCCCAATCAGAGCCCAGCCTCGGCCTACTCCGTTCCCTTGGAGGTCCAGTCTGCCTCGCTCAACTCCCTTCCGAATCCCCCTAGCCGGTCGGCTGTGCCGGGAGAAGGTTAGGGGGAGGAGTGAAGCGGAGGGCAGGCGAGAATCCGAAGGGGACGGTCCAGCAGGCACCAGGCGGCTACGGTGCATAAGCACATCTGCTGGCAGCGGCCGACGTCGGTCAGAAGGCCTTCGGAGGACTTTCCCAGCCCGGCATCCTCGGGGGGTTCAGGAGGAGGAGAGTCTCTACCGACCGTAGGCAGCAGCGGAGCCTGCAGCGCGGCCCGGTACCACAAGACTCCGTTCGACCACCCGTTGGGAAGACCTCATCGGCCGGGGGAATCTGGCGGATTCCCCCGGCTCCTTTTTTAATTTGCCCACCGTCTTTTATTTTGCTTTGGCTCATCTTTTCTATGCACTTTCCCAAAAAGGCGGCTTTTGGTAACATGTTAGCTGAATGAAACAGTGGCAATTTTGCTACAACCTCCATCCAGTGGCATTCCACAAAAGCGGCAATCCAGCAGGGAACATTTTAGCCGAATTAAGTAACCCGCCATCCGGCGGCCTCAGGTCAGTGTGTCACTGCCGCGAAAGCGGCAGGCCAGAGAGAAAAAAGTAAAATTCCATCTTGCCAGGGTTCCCGCTTGTGTGGGAATAAACCTGGATTGCTGCGTCCGCAGCGGGGACACATCGACCCCCTTCATTAGGCGAAGGTGTTCCCCTAAGAGGCTGCCGCGAAATGGGTAGCCTCGCGGCGGCCCCCATCCCTTTCCAAACTGTTCTGACTAACCAAAATGCCGTTTTCTTAGGGGTGGGAGAGGCTTGGGGGCTGGCCGGTGCTCGTGTATCCCGCTACAAATCGTATTTCGGACAGCCTCTAAGGTAAGCACTCCGGCCTCGGAGAGCAAGCCTTATTGGACTGTATCCACCCAGCCTCCTAGCCACCCAGTGGGGACCCTACAAGTTGTAAAGGAGTTGTAAAGGATAAGAATGGGTTCAAATCCCACAGATGGTGGTCGGAAGTTCCAATGGACTTCTCCGCCTAGGAGAAAAAATATACATATAAACATTTGAGGGCTTCTTCGTGCGACTTTCCTTGGTCGAACAATTCCGGCAGGACGGCTTGGCCATCTGGCAAGCAGGGCTGGAGGCCGTCCGCTCCGATCGCCTGATGCAGCAGGCCGTTCGGGTGGAAGGCGAACAGCTCCACGTAGGCCGACGGCGTATCCGGTTGGCTTCCATCCGTCGGATCGTGGTGGTGGGGGCCGGCAAGGCGGGAGCGGGCATGGCCGCCGCTTTGGAAGAAATCCTCGGCCCCCGCTTGATGGAGGAGAAGGACCTTACCGGTTGGGTGAATGTGCCGGCCGATTGCCTGCGCCCGTTGCGGCGAATCCATCTGCACCCGGCCCGGCCGCCCGGAGTTAACGAGCCAACCGAAGAGGGCTTGGCCGGTACGGAGGAAATCCTGCGGCTGGTGTCGGCGCTTGGGCCGGAGGATGTGTGTCTGTGTTTGATTTCCGGGGGCGGATCGGCCCTGATGCCGGCCCCGATCGAAGGGATCAGTCTGGCCGACAAATGGGCGGTTACCCGGTTTCTGAGCGCCGCCGGCGCTAATATTGAACAGTTAAACACGGTACGGAAACAGCTGAGCCGGGTTAAAGGCGGCGGCTTGGCCCGGGCCTGTCGGGCCGGACGGCTGCTGAGCCTGATCATCTCCGATGTGCTGGGCGATCCGCTGGAGGTGATTGCCTCCGGCCCCACAGTGCCGGATCCCAGTACGCCTCAGGCCGCGCTGGAAGTGCTGGAACACTTCTGCCGTCGGCCCGACGACATCCCCGATCGAGTCTGGCAGGTGCTACGCCGTCGCGCCGGCCAGATGCCTACCGAGGATCCCCTGGCCCCGCTTAGCGCCGCCGGTTTGTCTCCCCCGATACCTGCCGACGGAGAGCCTACCCCAAATCGGAGTGGGGATCTGCCGCACCCGATGCCTAGTGACGGCCCGTCGGCGGAGAGCAGGAATTGTGCCGGCTGGTACCGCCGGAGAAGTCTTTCCTCCTGGACCACCCCGGCAGGGTGTCAGGTGTACAATTTTATCATTGGAAACAATGCCACTGCGGTCCGGGCCGCTGCCCAGGAGGCCCAACGCCGGGGATACCAGACTACCCAACGGGCCGCCCGCCGATCCGAAGGATTGGCCGAGTCGGTAGGCGTGCGTCTGGCCCAACAGGCCCTCCGAATGCGGCACTCGGACGGCGGTCGATGTCTGGTAAGCGGCGGCGAACCGGTCGTCCAACTGGTGGAACCGGCCCGGCGCGGTCGGGGCGGCCGAAACCAACAGCTCGTCCTGGCCGCCCTAAACTACTTGCTCCAGTACGATCGGCCCGATCGCTCCCGGATGGATCGTCGGCTCCCAGCCGGGCAGGCCCTACCGGACGAATCACCCTCGGGTTCGTTCGGCGCCGGCGTCCCTCAGCCTGAACCTACCCCTCCGACTGCCCAGGGAACAGTTCCGGCAGAAGGTGCGGCTCGGCCGGGCCGGGGCATCCTCGTGCTTTCCGGCGGTACCGACGGCGAAGACGGACCGACCGACGCCGCCGGTGCCTGGGTGGATGAGGAGGTGATTCAGGCCGTGCTTCGCCTGGGCCTTCAGCCCGCCGACTTCCTGGCCCGGAACGACGCCTACAGTTTGTTCGCTCAAACCGGCTCGCTCATTCGGACCGGACCGACGCATACCAATGTATGCGACCTGCGGGTGGTGCTTGTGGGTCCAAAAAGCCAGATGCTAGGCTGAACCGTGCGCACAATCCCACCTGCCGGTCATCGGGAGCGGCTCAGGAGCTGCTTAGCGGATTCCAAAAATCCGATCGGCCATTATCGGCTTTTGGAGCGGCTCGTTTTGGCTTTGGTCTTGGGGGTTTGGGCAGTGGTTGTTTTGGCGGTTTTGGTCTTGGCCGACTTGGTTTTGGCGGCTGCTTTGGTGGCTTTGACAGCGGCTTTGGCAGGGGCTTTGGCCGGTTTGGTGGGTTTTTTCCACCGTTTGGCTACTTCCCGCTTCATGAAGCGGAGGGCGTCGGTGGCCAATTGGCGTTCATTTTCATACATCCGCCGCCAGATTTTGGTGGCCGGCACGAGCTTGTCCAGGGCCAGGCCGAAAGCCTCGACCACCAGGAAGCCATCGTACTTGATCTTGGCCAGGGCGTCGAAGGTTTCCTGCCATCGGACATTGCCCTGGCCAGGCGTGCTTCGGTCGTTTTCCGAAATGTGGACATGGACCAGATAGTCCTTGAGGGCGAGGATCGCTTTGGTGGTATTCTTTTCTTCAATATGGCTATGGAAGGTGTCGTACATGGCCCGGCAGCGGGGATGGTTCACCTCGGCGCAGAAGCGGGCCAGGTCGGCGGCCGAGTTCAGGAAATAGCATTCAAATCGGTTCAGATATTCCAGGGCCAGGGTAACGCCGACCTGATCGGCGTACTCGGCTACTTCGCGCATGGCTTCGACGCCCCAGCGCCATTCATCTTCGGTAGGGCCCCTGCCGGTGAAAACGCCCAAGGCGGAATGGAACGGGCCGGCCATGATTTTGCACCCGGCCGCCGCACAGCAGTCCAGGTTCCGCTTATTCTGTTCGATTCCCCGCCGACGCACTTCCGGATCGGGACTGATCATATTGGCGTCCGGTCCTCGGATGGCCGTGCCGGTCCGCTCCAGCCCCAACTCGTCGAGCCGTTTGCCCCACTTCCGGTAATTGTCCAGATCGTCCAGGTCAAAGCAGGGCAGCTCCACGGCATCGTAGCCGATCTCTTTGAGCTCCTCCAACAGGGGCAACATGGCGTCGGTCAACGTGTCGGTCCACAGTAAAAGATTCATGCCGTACTTCATCCGATCCCTCCTTTCTCTAAATACCCACCGTTTGGACAAAACCCATATTCACCTGAGTGCGCTGCTGCTGGAAAAATGCCTACCGCGCAGGAACACGGTAGTCGAAAGAAGTAACCCGCCTCTCTCCCGGCGGGAGAGCCCGGTCGAAGCCGCGACGGAAAGGGAGCGGCACATGGGGGCCGGGTGAAGGGGCGATGTGTCATTCCTGCGCAAGCAGGAATCCAGAAAAGAAACAACTGGCCTGCCGCTTTCACGGGAATGACATACAAGGGGGACTACCGCTAGGAGTGCAGATCTTCGGCCCCGAAAGGGCGTACGAGACGTCCGCCCTCCCAGGATTCCTCCTTTACCCACCCAAGGACCGGGCGAAAGGTCGGCTTCTTTTCGGATATCGGATAAATAGTTTCCAATTCTCCTGGTGTTCTCCTATTGTGCTACGGTCTTGTCGGGCCGTCTATCCCCGGTCTTTGGGCGTTGTCGATCCCTCGGGGCAACCGGATCGGGCCAACATCCGCAGACTGTGCCTGCCCCATCGAATCCATCCTGCTGGGGATGCCTTCGAGGAGTTGCTGTTTCCGGGAGGCCACGGCCTGCCGGGCCTTCGGCAACAGATCGGAAAAGGCTTCCGGCAGCTCCGGTAACCTCACCCGTCGCATCACCTGATTGAGCCGATCCAGTAGCTTCCGATCCTCTAAATAATCCCACAACACCCGAAGCCGACGAAACTCGGCGATCATCGGGGCTAAACGGAGCGTTTGCCGAGGTGTCATCCGGTTGACCGCCTCTTGCACAAGCTGGACGTCCACCTGATCGAGCCTCTGATAGTATTGCTCCAATCGGATGGGGTTTTCTTCGATGAGTGCGGCATCCAGCAGCACCTCCAGCAAAAGATGCCCCACAAAAGCGGCATATCCTCCCGGGGCATCGGACGGCAAATCGGCCCCCATACCAATGCCTTCCCTACCGGCGGCTCCTATGCCGTCGGTTTCCCTACCGCCGGTCGCCCTATCGCTAGCTGTCATACCGAGATATCCCCACCCCCCAGTTTCCTTCCCGATGGCCGCCCTCCCGAGGGCTCCCCACCCGACGGCCGTCCTCCCGGCCGGATCCACGGCTTTTTCGGGCAGGGTCCCGGAGGGGGGAGCGGACGGGTGTGGGCCGTCGAGCAGTTCGGCCACATCTCGGCTCAGCCGATACGAAAGCTCCAAAAACGTCGGGTTGGCGTGGAAGCGTCGATCGTCGGCCAGGTGTTGCCCGATGCCCTGGACCAGTTCGGTAAAAACATCCCGAGAAGGCTCAGGCCGACGGGAATCTTTGGTTCGGGCCTGTTTCAGCCAGGCTTCCACCTGCCGGGGACGTATCCGGAGCCGCCGATCGGCTACCATCAGCCAATCCGGCACTGCCGTACCGGCCATCAGATACGGCCGATCCAAAAACGCCACCCCATGGGCAAAATAGTTCATTTTCCGCTTTCAAAGTTTCTGCCTTGTTGGACGGGGTCCAGCCGGCCAGGCCCTATCACTTGGAGGAGATACGAATCGGCTTGCTCCCCAGATGGTTGGAATTCCTTCCGGTGGATACAGTCCACCTAGGCAGAACCTAATCCTTCTCTCGAATCGCTGCGCTGAGCCTTTTCAAACTGTCACAACACCGCTGTAAACTGGGGCTATGGTCTTTGGCCTTTTCGATGTCCCAATAGTACGTTACGAACTCAATCATTCGGGATGCGTAGGCCGGCCCTTCCTTACGCCCGCCGGAAGGCGTAGGAACCATATCTTTTTGAATCTCCCGGCGGGAAGATTGCCGGGCCAGTTGGATCATCGTCGCTTTGGGATTCTCCAGGGAATCGGGAGAGGTAGGCACTTTCTCCAGGGGGACGGAGAGAAAACGGGCCAACGATTCCCGATCGGCCAACAACCAGGCCTCCACCGCCCGAACCGCCACTCGAAAGTACATGTATTGGTTGGGATGGGGCAACCATTGCTCGCGCAGTCCCGGGGCGCACGGCGCTTCCTGATTCAAATCCACCAGCACAAACCAGGGATAAAAAGCGGCGGCATGATTATAACCGGAAATTTTCTCCCGAAGCTTTTGTTTTCCTCCGGCCTGATGGACATCGCCCAAGGGGAGCTGGAAGTGGGTAAACAATCGTTCCACCACCGCAGCGTCCGTCATCCCCTCCACTGCCACACAGATAGGCACGTCCATAGAAACTTTACCGCACATCCTGACAAAAATGGATTTTCGAAGCCTGGATCACAGTTCGACGTCGAGATTAAGGTTCCTCTTTCCATAAGAGCAATTGGTGCAACCGTGGTGGAGAGGTTTGGGGCACCACCGCCTCGGCCAAACTCAACCCTCCTTCTAAAAGTTTTTTGACATCGGCTCTTTGCGACGCCCGTTGGACGCTAGTGCCTTCGGCATCGGGAATTAACAGAAGAACCTCATCCAGGCCGATTCCCTCGTCCTGAAGGATTTCCGGGGAGTGGGTGCTGACAAAAATTTGCCTGCCCGTGCGACTTTGCATCAGCGCAAACATCTGGGGAATATAGCGGACCACCCCGGGATGAAGGGACAACTCCGGTTCTTCTAAAAGCAGGGGGCCATGGCCTTCTAACATGATCCAGAGCAGCCCTAAGAGCCGAAGCGTTCCATCGGAAAAGTCTTTTTCGGTTTGCCAAGCCCCTCGAGGCCGCCAGTGTTCATATTTGCCCCGCAAATGGGGCATTCCTTTTTCATCCCGCCACAATGCTAACTTTTGAAGCTGAGGCACAGCAATCTGAAGAGCCTCCTGAATAGCACGGAGTCTACTTTGGCGTTTTTTTTGCACGGTCTTAGCAATCCGCTCTAAAAAATCGCCGCCGAACGGATCGTTCACTTTTCCTACCGCCCGGTCGGGTTCTCGGATGATCTGAGGGACTAAATGGAGGTATTGGACGCTCTTAAAGAAATCGGCCAAGGGGCGAAACGGCTGATTCACATAGACCTGTTCCAGGTAGGTTTGTGTAAGGCGCTCCGGGTCTTGTTGATCTTCCTGATTAGGCCGAGCCAGAATCTCTTGCCCGGAGTGAACCACTCGCTCTTGGACGATGCGGGGCGGTTGCTGCTTGTCTTGGTTAAAGCACAAGGTATATTCCCAGAGCTGAGGATTTTCTTCCGTGCCGACCTGGACCCGGATCAGGATATCCGACTGTCGTCGGGCGGCCAAACATCGCAGCCGAGACATCCCACCCCGACGTTCTACGGCCGATTGCAAGCCGCCGCCCACACTCACCACATCCCGCAAGAAGCGGAAGACATCCAACAGATTGGACTTCCCCGAGGCATTCGGGCCGACCAAAAACGCTCGACCTGCCAGCGGGCATTCCATCTGGGTAAAGTTCCGCCAATTCTGGAGGCGTAAAAAAGTAAATCGCAGGCGTTCCGAAGGCGCCTGGGGCATAGGAAGTCTCCTTCGCCCATAGTTCCAAAAGAGAAAATCGGTGGGGACCTGTTCGGCCGATTCCCCGCCGCCAGGCCCCCGGGCAACCTTTTTTTGAGACCGGTGCAGCCCGACTTATTCTGGAATTTCTACCCACGTATGAGTTCGGGCGCTTTCCAGCACGGCGTCGCAGACCCGTTGGGTGCGTAGGGCGCTGCGCATATCGGGTTGAAACTTCGGGCCCCCTTCCAGGCTGGCCAGGAAATCAGCAAAACTGTTAATGAATGTATGCTCATATCCAATGGTACACCCCGGCACCCACCAATGCTTCATGTACGGATGCTCCGACTGCGTTACATGAATCTTCTGCCAGCCGGTAACATGCGACTCCACCCGCCGCCCGTCTGGGTCCTCGTATCGGAAGAACTCCAAAATGTGTGGATTTTCTAAGTCGAAGTAAAGCGAACCCCGTTCGCCGTTGATCTCGAAGGTGTTGTAGTTCTTGCGGCCACGGGCGTATCGGGTACTTTCGAAAGTGCCGATGGAGCCGTTCGCGAAGATGGCCAGGAACATACAGGCATCATCGATGGTTACTTTTTCGATCTGGCCGGTCTCCGCATGGCGACGCTCTTTGATGAATGTTTCGGTATGCGCGGCGACGGCTTTGATCGGACCGTTGAGCCATTCGGCTGTGTCGATCGAATGGGCCAACAGGTCGCCGGTAACTCCGGAGCCGGCCACCCGGGCGTCCAAGCGCCATAGCGCCAGGCCGCCCTGCGGCACGTTGGCCGAGATGGTGTAATCTTGATTATAGGTGGCCCGATAATGGAAGACCCGGCCCACCCGGCCTTCGTCGATCAGTTGTTTGAAAAGGGCGATGGCCGGCACCCGCCGATAGTTAAACGAGACCATGTTAGGTACCCCGGCTTTTTCCACGGCGGCCACCATTTCCTCTGCCTCTTTGGCGTTGAGGGCCAGGGGTTTTTCGCATACGACGATCTTGCCCGCCTCGGCAGCGGCAATGACCACATCATGGTGCATGTGGTTCGGCACACAAACGTCGATCAAATCCACGTCCGACCGCTCGATCACCTTGCGCCAATCCGTTTCGATGGATTCGTAGCCCCATCGGGCGGCAAATTCTTCCAACTTCTGCCGATCCTCCTCCCGACCGTAACAGACCTTCAACACCGGACGATATTGCGTGGGGAAGAAATGCGGCACCTGAAGCCAAGCATTCGAGTGGGCCTTCCCCATAAACCCACAACCCAACATCCCAATCCGCAACTCTTTTACCATTGCACCCTCTCCTTGTTGCAAAAGAGCCTATAGGTTAATGGGAAATCGGCTGACGGACACCCGTCCACTCCTCCGAGTTTCCCCCCAGGTAACCGTTCCGCCGAAGAAACCCTATGCCTCTGCCCACCGAAAAAACCGCCCTCCAAAGCCGGCGGAAAACCAGCATCTCTCCTTTGGCCGGCAGAAGCCGGACTGGCCGAAGGCTGCGCCGAGGGAGAGGCTGCCGGGAGGCCGAGTCTTGAACCCGCTCAAAGGGCGGAGAAGACGTGCGCACTCCCAGCCGGAAAGGTGCGGCTCTTTGGCCCGCCAATGCCGGTACATCCCCTTCCCCCTGCCCTGCTGGGCGGCCTCTGCTGCCGTCTCTGGGTGTCTCCCCATCCGCGCCCTGCTGCGCAGCCCACCCTCTCGACGAGCAGGGGGGAAGGCTTAAGGAGGCGTTCTTCCGGCTAGATGGTTCCCTTATTTTCTAATTGATCCAGATGCCAGACAAGGTCCCCCAGCAGAATGGGTTTGCCTAGGATGGTTTTGACCCTCCAGGGGTGGAGACGGTCCCAAAGCTCTGGCCGGGGAAAATCCACCAGCAGGACGATGTCGGCCCCGGGCAGCCAACGGCTCAATTGCCCAAGCCAAACTGCTTCCTCCCCTTCGGCATCCGTGCCGTCAAAAACGACGGTCCTTACTGGGGGAAATGGAAAGATTCCGCCCGGCAAACGTTGTTCTGAAGAGTCTTGTTCTGGGAATCCCTCTTCTGGAACGCATTGGTTTAGGCAGGCTCGTTCTAGGAAAGTTTGTTCTGGGGAGCTTTGTTCGAGGGAACTCTGTTCTGGGGAGCTTTGGTGTGGGAAGCCTTGGGCCGGGGAACTTTGTTCTAGGGACCGGTGGGTAAGAGACGTCCGGTCTGGCAAGCCTTGGGCCAGGAAAAATTGGTCTGGGAAACCCTCCTCGGGCAAAACTTTCTCTGGGGAACCTTGTTCTGGCAAAACTTGTGCCGGGGAACCCGGCTCTGGGAAGCAGGGGTTTGGCGGCCTGGGTTCTGGCCGGAACGGCCGAAGGGGAGGCGGATTCCCTTGGTGTTGCCCAAACAAGCCAGATGCCTCATCACTGCCTGCTAAAGGGAGGTTTGGGAAAGGAGGAGAGCAAATCGGCCCATCGGTTTGGCCAGAACAGGGGGGCACCGAATCACCCACTCCTATTGGACGGGCTTGCCGGATGAGGCGGAGGCAATCTGCCGGCGGCTGATCCAGTTCGGGAATCCCTCTGGAATGCGGGGAGTTTGATGGTGGGAGGATGGATGAGCTGGCCCAAGGCCCCCTCGGTCCTGGAATCCATATTGGCTGGAGGCCCCAGAGTTTCAGACCGGCAAAAAGCCAGTCGGCCTGGGAAGGCCGAAGGCTAAACAGTCCGATGCACCTGGCCTTGTGGGCTTGGGCAGCAGGGGAGAGGGGGAGGGCAATCCGATCTTCTTCGATAGAGGTAGCGGGCAACCCCCAAATTGGGCATTTTCCCTCTTGCCATCGGCGGAGTTGCTGGCCCCAGCGGGCCGGCCATTGATGCCAATAGATCCGCCATGTGCCTGGTAACGGTTGGCCGGACCGTCCCTCCCCCTCCGACCAGGGGCCGAGAACGACCACTACCGGCGTTAAAGGGACCAATGCCCGAAGTCGGCCCAATTGGGAGGCCGAAAATTGCCCCGGATACGCCTGGAGCAAAAGAATCACATCCGGTAGAACCCCTTTTTCTTTCAGCAGAGAATATCCGTCGGAAAGGGTTTCTACCTGCCGGCAACGGACCGCCGAACTCAAGGAAGGGAGCACAACCCGGAACTCCGGCCTGCTGATTTGGCCGACCAAAAGAACTTCAAGCCGATTCATGGGAGTTGGGCCTCGGCCTGCCGAATCACCTGGCGGGCCGTTTCCGCATCCGGCGCCGCCCGAAGAGCCTGGGGGACTTCGGGTTGAGTGATTACTCGACTCAGCCGGGTCAGCACCCGCAAATGCCCAGGATCATCCACAGAGCAGATCAGAAAAAAGATGTCGGTCAAACCGGGGCCGCCAAAGGGGATGCCGCTGGTGGTAATTCCCAAGCACAAAATGGGTTGGGCCAGGAGGGATCGCATGGGCCGACGCGGATGCAGCAGGGCCACCCCGTTCTCCAATGCGGTGGGATACATAGCTTCCCGTGCCAGGACGGCTTCTGTCATGGCCTGTTTGTCCCAAAGCAGGCCGGTACGGGCGGCCAATTCCACCATCTGGGTGATGACCGAATTGCGAGTCCTAGCCTGCAGCGGGATCGCAATGGCTTCTGGAGGCATCAGGTCGGTCAGGCTGGTGAAGATGGTTTCTGAGGGACCAGCCGTGGGCTGGCTGACCACCGTTTCTAATTGGGCCAGTTGGGCGTCGTCTTCCGCACCGCCGATCTTTTGTTCCAGCCAATGGTGCACCTCCGCCCGGGGAAAACGCCACTGGCCGGCCACCTTGCGGCCTGGGATTTTGCCTCGTTCGGCCAATCGAAGTACCTGCTCCGGACTCAGATGCAGGTATCGGGCTAGCCCTGCTACATCGAAATCCCGATGAGGCATGCTGCACCTCGGGGGTAGTAGGTATCCGGTAACATTTTAGCCGAATAGGGCACGATGTGTCATTCCTGCGTAAGCAGCACTCCAGGCTTATTCCCACGCAAGCGGGACCCCAGGGAACCTGGACTTTTACTTCTACTTCTTTTTTTACTGGATTCCCGCTTTCGCGGCAGTGAGACGGTGGAATGAGCCCGCCTCCAGGGAGAGGCGAGTTGCTTCATTTGGCTAGCGTGTTACCCCTGGAGATGGTTAGGGGTTTGCCGGGTGCCAGACAATTTTCGTATATTACGTAGATTTTCTAAAATTCTCATTTTATCCAATTTTCTTATCTTTTGGATATTTGATGTATTTTGCCTATTTTAAATCGCCGCCGAAGAACTCCTACGTCTCAAACCCAGCAGGCCGATGATACAACTTCTCCCGGGTGCTCCATAACCCCGCTGAAGGGGTGGGAATAAAGTAAAATCGTTCCCCTTGAATCTCCTGCCAACCTTCCCGAAGGCGATCCGGCTGGTAATGATTCCACATCTTTTCCAGATCGGCATAGGCAAAACCGACGCTTTCGATCTCCTCTCGTGTCATATGGCCGGGGGCGTATCGAATGGTAAATCGGCCTTCGCTGGAGCCGTGGATCAGGTGGGCGGCACCATGCGCCAGGTCCCGCAGATCCGCATTCTGCCGATACGCCTCCATGATCCGGGCCGTCCCCCGATAGCCGTATTTGCGGATCAGGGCATCCACTTCCGGCTGCTCGCCGAAGCGTTTCAGGCCGGGGGCTAGGATGAGCAGTTCGCCGCCGTCGGCAATGGCCATCCGAGTCCGGTAAATCGCCTTGTTGGCCACCCAGGTGCTGAAGAATTCGTCCCCCTGCATGACGCAGACGATTTTAGGCACCGGCTGATCGAAGACGGTGATGTTTTGCTGGCGGGATTGCCGGGCCGCTCCCAGATACGTCTCCAGATCGTCGCCCACATAGACGCCGGTATGGACCAGTCGGCCTTCCGGGTTTCGGGCCATGACCAGTTGGATATACACATCCGGCAGATGCCCCAGGAAATCCTCTTCCGCCTTATTGAAGCAGGCCCGCACCGGGGTGATCAGGGTGCCCAGGTTGTTTTCGATCCCGCAGCAGGCCGCGGCCATGTGCGAGGCACAGATTAGCTCCTTGCCCGCCAAGCCAATGAAATAATTTTTATTATGATTGGCAAACCCCAGCACCTCATGGGGCACCACATGGCCGATATGGATGATCAGGTCCCAGGGCTGCTCCATGAGCATTCGGTTGAGCCAGACCGGAAAAGCCCAGTCGGCAGCGCCGTGGGTTGTTTCCCGGACGTACTCGGCCGGGACTTCGCCGACATAGGTAACGCCGTTGCGCCAATCGTGGGCATGGATTCGGTCCTGAGGCACTCGGCCGAACATCCGCCGGTTTTCCTCTTCGGTGTGCGGCACATGTTGACCAAGCGTGGGGATCAAATGGACCACAGCCTCTTGGGCGAAATGGTGGTAGAGGATTTCGGTCAGCGGACCGGCCCCGCTATGCGCCCGGGTAATATCCGGCGGCAGGAGCAGCACCCGCTTTGGCCGCCGGCAAATCCGACTTCGAGCCTCCTCAGCCGTCCGCTCCATCAACTCCACAAGCCGAGAAAACGGAATCTCGTCTGCGATTTCGGTAAACCAAGGCATCTTTTATTCCTTTTCCGGAGGGAAAACCATCGGAAAGGTAACCCTTTAGCCGATTAAAGCAACTCACCTCTCCCCTGGCAGGAGAGGCCGACCAACCGTAGGTTGGCCGGGTGAGATACTGTGTTGGAAGTCAAGGGGGTTTTAAGGGCCAACGGAGTTTCGTCGTATGCATGGGGAAGCTCCGAAGGAATGAGGTGGGAGAAAAAAGAGGCTATCCACTCTTGTCTCTCCTCACCCTAACTCTCTCCCGCGGTGGTCAGAGGGGAAAAAGATTCTCCATTCGGTTAAAATGTTACTCATACCGTTTTTAGTTCATGCCGCATAGAAACTCTTCCTTGTTTTTTCGATCGATTCCCAGAAATAGAGATTTTTAACCGCCGAGGCGACTGCCAGATTCCCCGGACACCCAAAAGGGCCTCCAGCGATTCCAACAGTCCGAAGTATCGGCCCGCCATATGCCGTGGTGGGAAGATGTCTCGAATTCGGCCAAAAAATCCAGGTTACTGGTTCCGGGTTGGAACGCACCAGCAGCCGCCGAACCGAACAGGACCAACCGCCGAACTCCGAACGTTCAGCAAAGGGCGATCAAGGCCTCTTGGTGTTGTTGGATGACGGGGAGCATGGGGCGTGCCTTTGCAAACAAGCCGCCTGCCGCTCGGATAGAAGATCTTCCTGCGAAACTCTCCATTATATCGGAAAAACGGAATTTGGGAGAGAAGAACAAATATTCATCCTATTCTCCCGGCGTCGCTTTCCGGGTATGGTAGAAAAAAGCCGTTTCGGGGCCATCGGCCCTGAGAGCCTGCCCCGCAATTCCGTTTTTAGCCAGATGGCCCACGAACCGGCGGCCCCCAGACTCCCCCCACACCAATAAAATGGCATGGTGGTGACGGGGAACGGTTTGAAAAAGGCCAAAGCCCACGCCGGAGTGCCCATTTCGGGATGGCCTCTGAGCGTACGTTAGGGGAGCCTTTTGCCGATGGTGTCCCGATGTGGATGCTGGTGGGATGCTGGTGGGATGCTATGGTGGTGGGATGGCTTTTATGTTGACCGTATGCCCTGGCTGGGCGGCCTACGATTGGAGGGACTATTGAGATTTGCACATCGGAGAGACCCGGAATTCCCTATTTTTGGGCCACGTGGGTCTGCCTTGGTTTTGCGAAAAACCGATCAAAGTCACCCGGACGCTACCGAGGGGGCAATCGGTCCCGGTGGCTAAGGTCAACCTATTGGGATGAGGTAAGTTATGGGACGAACGATTTTAATTACCGGCGCTAGTACGGGGATTGGTGCAGCCACGGCTCTGCGCCTGGCCACAGACAATGATCTGGTGATCCATTATTATCACTCGGAGGCCTCGGCCCAGCAGGTGGCCGATCAGGTCCGCCAGCGGGGCGGAAGGCCGATGTTAGTCCGGGCCGACCTGGCTACCGAAGCCGGTTGTCGGGAGTTGGCCCAGGCCGTGGAGCGGCAGTATGGCAAGCTGGATGTGCTGGTCAATAATGCGGGCGGGTTGGTCGAACGCTGCCCGGCTCACCAAATCCGGTGGGAACTGCTGGAACAGGTCTTTGCGCTGAACACCTTTTCGGCCATGTATCTGACGGCGCTTTGTATCCCGCTGTTGGAGAAGGGGGAGGATCCGTCGATTGTCTATATTACTTCGATTGCCATTCGGCACGGTGCGCCAACGGCCACCGTGTATGGGGCCGCCAAGGGTGCGCTGGATGTGTTTACCCGGGGGTTGGCCAAGGAACTAGCGCCCCGGATTCGGGTCAATGCGGTGGCCCCGGGGGTAATCGATACGCCGTTTCACCAGAAATACACCACGCCGGAACGGCTGGCCCAATTCCGGGCGCAGACACCCTTGGGTCGGCTCGGGGAGGCCGACGAAATCGCCCAGGCCATCCAGTTCTGCATCGAAAATCGCTTCCTCACGGGCGAAACCATCGACGTGAACGGCGGCCTGTTCATGCGATAAACCTGGAGTCCGCAGGAGGGCCAAATCCAAACCGTCCACAGGCAAGCTCCCTATCTGGCGGCCACCGGGATCCTGAGGGGGCTGCCCTGGGCGCAACCTTATTGGCTGGGCCGGGTGGTTAGGTAAGATAAATAGAATCAGCTAACGGGTTTGTCCGCCGCAGAGGTTTCCTTGGAGGAGTTGTCGGTGGAAATCGTTGTCAACGATCACAAGCACGAAGTGCCGGATGGAATTACCGTGGCGGAGCTTCTGGAGCGATTGAAGCTGTCGAAAAGTTTTGTGGCCGTGGAGGTCAATTTGCAGGTGGTGCCGCACCAGCAGTATGGGGAGTATCGGCTTCGGCCGGGCGATCGGCTGGAGATTGTTACTCTGGTCGGCGGCGGATAAACTGGTTTTTGTAACTATTTAGCCGAACGAACCAAACCGCCTCTCCCCTGACGGGATCAACCCAGCGTGTCATTCCTGCGTAAGCAGGAATCCAGAAAGTAGGAAAAATCCATATTCCCATGGACCCGCTTGCTATAGAGGAACACCGTAGCAGACCCAACGGCGTCTGGATTCCTGCGTACGCAGGAATGACACTTCGCACCCCTTCATTCGGCTAAAATGTTACGTTTTTTCTTCGTTCAGCGGTCGAAGCAACCCCGCATAAAGCCTCTAGGAGGCGGCGGACAAACTGCCGTTTCCTTTGGCAAGACGATTTGGGGAAGTTTTGCCTACGTGGACAACATCCCCCAGGAGTCTCCAGCGGCCCAGAACGAACCGCCCTGCCCCGTAAGAGCGACATCCTACCTTCCCAAGAATCCTTCCTTACCGAACCACCCCGAAGGTAGCATGGTACCCGAATGAAGCCGTTCGACGTGTCCGACCGTGTGTCTGTCCATTCGGCTAAAGTGTTACTAAAATCCTTCCTTACCGAAAGCACTCCGAAGAAATCCCGCTGGCTTCGTATTTCTTGAGGAGGAGATTTTCCATGTCGCCCAGGAAAAGTTTTTTAAAGAGTCTGGTCATCCGCCTGGGCCTTGGTTTGGGAGGGATAGGTGGTTTGGGTATCTTGTTGGTCGGCGGAGCAATGCACACCCTCGGCTGGTCAGAGTCCGTTTTTGGCGGAGAGCCGGAACCTCAGCCGAAACCGAAGACAGAACCGAATCCGGTACCGAACGCAGCCCCAAAGCCGGAAGCAAAGGCAGAGTCAAATCCGGCGCCCAAGGCAGGCCTAAAAGCACACACCGAACCGGATAGGAAACCAGGCCCAAACCGGCAGGCGTCCCCGGCGCCGAAGCCGACGCTTCGGGTGCCCAATCGAGCGCCTGGGTTGGGTGAAATAGGGTATCGGCCGGAGGACGGGGCGGAAGTGCGTCTGACGCCGCCGTCGCTCCTTTGGATTCACCAGAAGCAGGCCCACACCTACACCGTCCAGTGGGCGCAGAAGCCGGATTTCTCCGATGCGGTTACGGTGGCCAACATCCCCTGGAATACCTACACCCATCATACTCCCTGGGCGCCGGGAAAATATTATTGGCGGTATCGATTCCAGACCAAAGAGGGCGAGCTTTCGGACTGGAGTGTGGTCCGCTCGGTGGTAGTTCGGCCGGATGCCGTGGCGTTTCCGATGCCTACGCGGGCGGAGCAGCGGCGGCGGCTTCCGGCGGGACATCCTCGGCTTTTTGTGCGTCCGGAGGAGTTGCCGCGGTTTCGGGCCTTGGCCCAGGGGGAGTTGGCCCCGGTGCTCAAGGAGTTGCAGCGCCAGGCGGATCGGATTATCCAAGCCGGGCCCACGCCGGAGCCGACAAAGCGGGGCAGTGTGCGGGATCGAAAGGACGCCCAGGCGGTTCAAAATTGGTGGCCCAACCGGATGCAAACGGAACGGGCGTGCATGGAGGCGGAGACATTGGCTTTTGTATATCTACTGACCGGGGACAAAAAATACGGGGAGGCGGCCCGCCGCTGGGTCTTGCATCTGGCCAGTTGGGACCCCAAGGGACCGACAAACTTCTCGCTCAACTGCGAGGCGGCCAAACCGATGCTGTTTCGACCGGCACGGGCCTACGACTGGGCTTGGCCCATGTTCAGCCCCTCGGAACGGGAAAAAATCCAGGCCGTCATCCGCCGCCGGATTCACGACGCCTGGCTGAGCGGCGAAGTTCGACAAGGGGTGGGGCATCTGACGGCTCCTTATAACAGCCACGGCAACCGCACCTGGCACAAAATCGGCGAGGCCGGCATCGCCTTTTTGGGCGAAATCCCGGAGGCAGAAGATTGGCTGGATTATGCGGTGAACAAGTTTTTCGCCTGCTATCCGGTCTGGAACGACGAGGACGGCGGCTGGCATGAGGGCCTTTCCTATTGGGCCGGGTACATGAGTAAAGCTGTCTGGTGGCTCCAGGCGATGGAAGTAGGACTGGGCATCGACTGGCGGAAAAAGCCGTTCTTCGCCCAAGCCTGTGATTACGCCCTGTACGTGGCGCCGCCCGGATCGCCCAACAGCGGCTTTGGCGACCTTTCGTATCATCCGCCCGGGGCCGGGTGGGGGCCGATGGTGGAATTCTTCTGTCGGGCCTGGGCCGCTCAGCCCGGCAGCCATGCCCCCTATTGGCAGTGGTGGCGGCAGCAGTGGAAGATGCACCCGGCCGAGGGAATTGCCGCCATTTTATATGCGGCTCGTCTGCCGCCGGCGCCAGCGCCCAAACCGCCCACGCACTTGCCGCCCTCGAAAGTCTTTCGGGGCATCGGCGTAGCCAGCCTCCATACCAACCTCTTGGATAGCCGACAGGATGTACACCTGCTGTTCAAATCCAGTCCGTTCGGCACGCAAAGCCACGGCCATAATCCGCACAATACGTTCCAGTTGAACGCCTACGGGGAGGCGCTTTTGACTACCTGTGTGTATCGGGACCTGCACGGGAGTCCATTTCACTATCAGTGGGCCCACAGTACGGTAGCCCATAACGGAGTATTGGTGGATGGGCAGGGGCAGATCAAACATACGGCAGCGCCGCTGGGGCGAATCGCCCACTGGCAGCTTACACCTCAATGGGACCATGTGGTGGGCGAGGCGGCCGACGCCTACGAAGGCCGGCTCCTCCGGTTCCGTCGCCATGTGGTGCTCGTGAAGCCCGGCGCCAAGTCGGCACAAACCGGAAACCCGGCGGCTCAGACGGCAGCAGATGCCTCGAAGACGGCGAAAGCAGATGGCAGCAAATCGCCGGTATCTCCCTCTGCCCAACCCGCCCCGGGCTGGACGCCTCTGGTGGTTCTCTACGACGACCTGGAAGCCAAACAGCCGGCCACGTTCCAATTTATGCTCCATGGGCTTCGGCCGTTTACCATCGACGAGCAGAAAGCCCGCCTCCGGTTGGAACTGGATCAGGCCGGGGTGGAAGTGCAATATCTGAGTCCGGTGGGGCTGGGCTTTCGGCAATGGGACGGCTACCAACCGCCGCCTACCCAGCAGTTTCCCAACCAATGGCACGTGGAGGCCAGCACCCGGGAAAAACAGCAGACCCTCGGAATGCTGACGGTCCTCGTTCCGTACCGGACCGGAGGGCGGCCCAGTTGGTCGGCAAAACGGCTGGAAACCGCTTCTGCCCTGGGCGTCCAGATCGAAGGCGAAGGTAAACGGCTGACCCTCTGGTTTGCCAAACCCGGCCAACCCCAACAGGACAAAATTCGCCTGGAAGGACTGTAAACCGAGCGCCCTTTCTGGACACCCCCACGTCTCCTTCCCATGCCTCTTGTATGATTCCCGCACCCTACATGTCATTTCTGCGCAAGCAGGAACCCAGGCTCCTTTGAGGGGGAGGGCAGGCGTTTGGCCTGTCCATTGTGGGAAAGGCCGGCGGGGCCTGAGGGAGCACCGAAGGCCAGGACGGGTGCGGGGCCCCCCATGTCATTCCTGCGCAAGCAGGAATCCAGTCCGCCTCTCCCCACCGCGGGAGAGGCCGGCCTAGCCTGAGGCAACGCCAAAGGCCAGGCCGGATGAGGGGGGCCAAAGGCGTGTGTCCACTTTGTATCCCCCTCACCTTAACCCTCTCCCGCCGGGAGAGAGGAGACTAACTCACCTCTCCCTTGGTGGGAGGGCCGGCGGGGCCTGAAGGAGCACCGAAGGCCAGGACGGGTGCGGGAGCCTGCTGGGAGTGCGGGCCTTTGGCCCGCCAACGCCTGAACCAGACGCTTTCTCTACCAAGGTTGGCAACGAGCCATCTGCCTTCGACCAATCCTCCTGGCTCTTTCCTGTGGAACCAGGTACCCGGTCTTTTTGCGTCTGTCCCTCGGTCCCCTCCATTCTCGGCTCAAGTGTTCCGGTAAATATTACCTTCCTGGCACGTTTTGACATTCTTCCGGGAGGGGAAAGTTGCCGCCAGAAGGGGGTGAAAAAGTAGGCAAGCTTTTCCGATCGGTCAAGCCGGCCGGTAGATACCTATTGTGCCGGCCGGAACGGTATTTTCTGGGGGGTTCTAGGCAGCGAACCCATGAAGAAGCCCCCCTTGGGGAGCCGAAACGCCAAAAGAGGAACCGGTCCGGTTGCGGCGGTCGCAACCCCAAGGTTTCCGGCTGCTGGAGAAGGGAACCGGCTTTTCCCCCGAAACCAGCGGGTTCTCATCTTGTTGTCCACAGGGAGGACGCACATGCACGGAAGGTATTTCTTATGGTTTGCCATGGGGGCAGCTATGGTCGGGTTGTTCGGAGCGGGGGCGTATGCCCAACGGGGCGTTTGGGAACCCATGCCGCCCGAAGAGAACTCCTCGATGCTTCCTGAAGAAAATCCTTACACGCTGCCGGAAGCAAGGCCGGACGTTCGGTCTCCGGCGCCGATCGACCTTCAACAGCCGTCCGGCCCCGAAGGGATGGGCGATGTCTCTAGCCCGGAAGGGCCGACCAGTATGTCCGGCATGGAAGGGTCGGGGGGGGCCTCCGGGGTGGAAGGGTCGGGCATACCGCCGGCTCGGCTGATTGCCGCCGATAAGCCGGGTGCCCCGGCCCCCAGCGCCGAAGACCGACTGAAAAAACTGGAAGAAGAACTCCAAAAACTCAAGGATAAAGAAGCAGCCGCTCAAAAGAAGGCCGCCGGCGCCCCGTCGGTCAAGGTGAACGGACGGCTCTTTCTGGATTGGGCGATGTTCGGGCAAGGCGCCGCCAGCCGGGCCAACTACGGCGACGTGCAAGACGGCGTGGCCTTCCGCACGGCCCGAATCGGTGTCTCCGGCGAGGCCTTCCATGTGATCGACTACAAAATCGAAATGGACTTTGCCGACACGGACCAAGGCAACGGCGGCAAACTGATCCAATCCACTGCATTCAAGGATGTTTACATCGGGATCAATGAATTGCCCCTCCTGGGCCACGTGCGCATGGGCCATTTCAAGGAGCCGTTCTCGTTGGAAGAGCTGACCAGCGCCCGATTCATTACTTTCATGCAAAGGGCGTTGCCGAGTGCGTTTGTCCCGGCTCGGAAGATTGGCGTGATGGCCTTCGACACCTACCTGGATGAGCGGGGCACATGGGCCATCGGTGCGTTTACCTCGGAGTTGGAAAACGGTTCGGAGCCGCCCCTGTGGCGGGACGACGATGGCGGTGTGGCTATGACCGCCCGAGTCACCTTCCTGCCCTGGTACGACGAGGCCAGCGACGGCCGCGGCCTGCTGCACACCGGCCTGGCCTACAGCTATCGGAATATCGCCGACGGCAACGTCCGGTTCCAGAGCCGGAATGAATCCTTCTTGGGACCTACGATTGTGGATACCGGCCAGATCACCGGAGTGCCGGAGCTGCAGATGCTCGGCGTGGAAGGCGCCTGGGTCTATGGCCCCTTGTCGGTCCAGGCAGAGTACTTTAACGTCTGGGTACCCCGCAGCAGGATCGGCACCGCCTACCTGAACGGCGCCTACGTCTATGTGAGCTACTTCCTCACCGGCGAACATCGGCCCTATGATCGCAAGAAGGGCGTGTTTGATCGGGTTCGGCCGTTTACCAACTTCTTCCGGGTGCGGGCCAGCGACGGCGTGCAGACCGGCTGGGGCGCCTGGGAAGTGGCCTATCGCTATTCCTGCATCGACCTGGTTGACCTAGGTGCCGGCGTCAACGGCGGCATTGCCGACGACCATACCCTGGGCCTGAACTGGTACCTGAATCCCTACACCCGGTTGATGTTCAACTACGTGTTGGCCAAATCGACGGATCGCTACGGCATCGATCCGATCACCGACATGAGCACCTTCCAAATTCGTGCTCAGATCGACTTCTAAACCACCCAGTCGCTCTCCAAGGGAGGGATTGGCTTCTGCTCGTTCGGACGAAAATCCCACGGAAAGGACGGAACCTCAGTTTGGTATCCCCATTCTGCCTGGGGGAACCCCGGCGGAAAGTTTCCTAAGGAGATTTTGGCATGAGAAAACCGATCGGACTTTTCCTGTGCGTCGTCGGGTTGGGCTGGGCTGCCAGCGGCATTGCCGCCGAGGCCAAAGCCCCGGACAGTAAACCCCCGGCACCGCCTGCCGAACAGCCCGACTGCGGAGCGGTGTGCCGCTGTGACATCTGCGGCTGCCAGGCCCCTTGCAAAAAGGTCTGCCGATTGGTCTGCGAGACCAAAAAGGTGGAAGAAACGGTCTGGGAAGTCCAATGTGAAGACTTCTGCCCGCTATTGCCGAAGATTTTCGGCAAAAAGTGTGGATGCGGGGATGCCGGTTGCGGCCAAGACCCGGCTGCCTGCGGCGGATGTGAGGGCGGCTGCGGTAAAGAGGCCTGCCCGCCGCAGTGCGGCAAACCCCGGGTGAAAAAGACCCTGGTCAAAAAGACCATCACCAAAGAGGTGCCGGTGTATCGGTGTGTGGTGGAACATGTGTGCGGCGGCTGCTGTGGGGCAGAACCGGCCAGCGTGCCGGCAGCCCCGGCGGCTCCTGCAGCCCCGGCCCAAAAGGCGGCCCCCGCCCCGCCTCCTCCACCCCCTGCCCCTAAAGCACCTCCGAAAGCAGCCATGCGACCGGTCATTCAGCCCGCTGTCGCCATCCCTGAAGCCCCAGAACAACAGGAGCCTTTACCCAGAATTGTCCTGGGGGAATAACCCAACCGGCCGACCGGAAAATCTCCCTCGCCCCTCTCTCCGGGCGAGCACCTCATAGCCCCGAAACCGGATTTCGGCGGCCGTAAGAATCCGGCACGATTTGGTGCCCATCTTGTTCTGGAAGCCGCTCGAAACAAGATTTCGGCAGCAGTAAGAATCCGGACGCCTCCTGGTCCACGCTAGGCATCCTTCCACGACCGGCCTTCCAAGCAGCGGCTTGGGGGCCGGTCGGCTTTTTTCTTGGGGGAAACACGTTAAGTTGACTGGAGCCACCGGAAGTAATTCCCCCCTCTACTAATCCCCCCTCTATCAATTCCCCCTCTGTGGGGTTCGAGCGGCTTTTTACCCCTCCAAGTTGTAGAGCTTCGGCCAGGTTGGAGGCCCCCGCCTTCCTCCATGCCGCCTCGGGCTTTTTACCTCTCCAAATTGTAGAGCTTCGGCCAGAGGATACAGTCAAAGAAATTCGCCGCACGCAGCAATTCGCCTCCCTCCTGGCCGTGGAGAAGACGGCTGCGGAAGGCGGATGAGAAAGTCTGCCATTTTGGCACTTGGCTTTCCGACGAAGCAATCGGAGAGAATTGCCATAAGTTTTTGTCAATAAAAAACTTACAATTTTAATCCTGTTGGAAGGGAGCCCTTTGGCATGTTGTTTGCTTCTCCCTCTCCTCGGAAGGCTCCCCGGAGGCAACCCGAGAGGAACCCTCCGGGAAGCCGTCCAAAGCGGCGCCCCCTAAAGCAGGGGGGTTCCGCAGAAGGACAGTCGATCCGGCCTCCATCCCCCCGGATCGGCTGCCCTGGAAGGGGGCATGGGGATGGGTCCTTGGAATTCAAAGGAGGGTGAAGCGATGGCTCGGGCAATGACTCCTTGGCGTGGCGGTCCTCGCAACTTGACGCTGTGGGATATGCCGCTGCCGCGGTGGTTTGAAAACTTCCGCCGCGAAATGGACGAACTGTTTGAACAATTCTTCGGCCCAGAAGCAGGCCGAGAAATGCCGGTCTTCGCTCCCCGCACCAACCTGGCGGAGACCGAGAAGGAATATGAAATCACCGTGGATCTGCCTGGGCTGAAGCCGGAAGACTTCTCCGTGGAACTGAAGGACAACTGCCTGTGGATCACCGGGGAACGCAAACAGGAGCACCAGGAGGAAGGTAAGACCTATCACCGCATCGAACGGGTGTATGGCCAGTTCCGTCGGGTCATCCCCCTGGAAGCTCCTACTGACCCGGAAAAGATCCAGGCCGAGTACAAGGACGGCGTCCTGCGGATCGTGGTTCCCAAGGAGGAGTCGGACCAGCCCAAGAAGATCCCCGTCAAGACCTAATCGCCCATTGGCCGTCTCCATCTCTCAGGAACCGGCCGGACTCCATGGGGCGGGATGGATTCCCTGTCCGTGGTTTTAGGAATCGGTGGAGTTTCGGTCCCTGGTTCCTGTTGGGGCTGGCAGCCCGGGCGCGTGGGCCTCCGCCATGCGTCCGGGCTGTTTTTTTGCAATAATTTTAACCGGATTCAGGAGGGCTATGGGGCCCTGTTGCGTAAGGACCAGTGTCAGCCTACCTCCTGCATTCAGCTCCTCCTGCATTCAGCTAAGTTGACTGTATCCGCCCGGACAGGCCCCTCAACTGGTAGGGGGTAAAAATTGGCCCGAACCCCACAGATGGTGGTAATTACTTCCGTGGATACAGTCAAACTAAAGGATTACAAAAATGGGATTTTGGGACAGACTTTTCGGCGCACTTCCATAGGGACGATTTTGCTCGATCCATAAAACCCCCGGGCCAATATCACGGAAAGCTTATTATCTTGACTATATCCCCCGGACGATGACCACAATCTGTAGTATTCATCCGATTCTTAGGCCCTACCACTGGTAGGGGGCGGACCGGGGAGATACAGTCAAATTATTGGGTGGGTTCGGCTGGATGGTAGCGGCGGTTGAAGATTTCCGGGTCGAACGGATCGACCGGTCGGAACTGGCCGGCTAGGGGATTGCCCCGTTTGGGTTCGGACCGATAGGGCGGCGAAAACCGGCCGCTCCCGGCCGAAGGCGAACCAGAAAGCCCTTTTGCCGAACCGAGGGCCGTTGTGCCGGTGCCCGGACCAGCCGCCGGGGTCTCTTTACCCGAACCAGCCATCAGAGTGTCATTGGCTAACCCTGCCACCGGATTGGCGTTACCTCTCCCGGCCGCCGGGGTGGGGTTGGCCGACGCATCCTTCTGCCGATGTCGGCACTCGGGGTTTGGGGAGGCTGCCGAATTGGCCGCCGCTGGATCGTTGGGCGAACCGGCCGACGGAATGTCGGTTGCCGAACTGGCTGAGCTGTTGTTGGCCAACCCGGCCGGGGTGCTGGGGCCAGAACCAGCCGACGGGATTGGAGTGGCCGAACCTGCCGCTGGCATAGCAGGGCCGTTTGGCACCGCTGCCCATGGCAAAAACGCCGGGGGAACCGAACCCTCTTGCCCCGTCCTGCCCGGCGAGGGCGTCAACAGTTCTACCAGCGGCCCTTTGGCCGGGGTTGTGCTTGCGCCCGGTTGCCAAACCCCCGCTTGCTGGACGATCTGAGGTGTTTCTTCCACGGCCACGGCGGGGACCACCTCTGAGGCAGGGACCTTGAAAGCAGATGGATGTTCGCTTATCAGCCCACCCGCTGTTCCCACGGCCGTCGTTGGCCCGGAAGCGGCGTGTTTTGCCAGCATTTCCGGTGGGGAGGTGCTCCCGGCGGCCAGCAACACCCACCGAACCAACCGTTGATAGGCTTCCGACTGGGGATTGCCGAAGATCGGCGTTTTGGCCGATCCATGCGGGCCTAACGGCATGGTCAACAGGGGGCTTCGCAGCGGTTCTTTCGGATTGATCCACTGCAGCGTGCTGGCCAAGTTCCGTTGGGTGAGCCGACGGGTTGCCAGTTGGCCTGTCGGAGGTTTCAACAAAGAAAAACGCCCCTTCTCTGCCGGGCCGTGGCATCCGGCTGCCGTACAATTGTTCAAAAGGATCGGTTGGACCGACTGGGTGAACTGTTCTATCACCATGGGCGGGAAACTGCGCACCCAATGGTCCAGTTCATAGGAGTCGTTCTTGGCAGCCCCCTCCGAACTGTGCGGCGGCCGAAATAGACCCGGTTGCTTGGCGATCTCGATCCGGCGACGCAAAAGTGCGGCCAGGGGATGATCCGGCTGAAGCCGCAGGGCTTCCTCCAATTCCTGCTGGGCCTCTTCGACCAACCCATGCCGGATGCACCATTGCCCCAGGTTGAGATGTTCCTGGGCTGAGGGCAGACGGATATTTTGCCGCTTGAACCGATACCCTTCCTGGAGGGTTCGGCAGGCGGCTTCGACATCGGCGGCCCGAATCCGCACCTGCCCGTTCGGAACCGCCACATAATAAAAATCGCCCACCCGAACGATTTTCCCTTCCAGCACCTCGCCGTTCCGCAAAAGCAGCACTCCCTCCTGGGGGGTTGGATCCACCGCCGGCAACGGCGCTCCACCTGCCCCCTGGACTTGTCCGGAAACAGTTGGACTAGCCCCGGGTGGACTTCCTTCGGGTGGGGTAGCTTCGGATGGACTTGTACCGGTTGAGCTAGGAGCGGTTGGACTCGGAACGATTGGGCCAGGAGCGGTTAGGTTTGGACCGGTGGGGCGAACACCGGCGGTGCTCGGAGCCGTTGGAGTAGGAGTAGGAGCGGTTGGGCCAGCACTGGTTGGAGTCATAGCGGTGGGGTTGGGACCGGTTGGGCCGGTAGGCGGCACTGTTTGCCCTAGGCATACCGCCGCTTCTGCCAGCAGCCAGCCGATCCACCCAACCCATCCTATTTTCCCGGTATAGCAACGGATCATTGGAGTTTCCGCCAGGTGCTTGATCTTCTGCGCCCCGCAGGCGGGCAAGCGTCGTCCCCTTTACCGGATTTGCTGGACGGAGCGAATAACGACTGGCTGGACGGGTTTACATGGAAAATCCGACAGGTCTTCCACCGGAACCTGGCCGATTTTATCCAGCACGTCCATGCCTTCGATGACCCGGCCGAAGGCGCAGAAGCCGTAGTTTTCCGGCGTTTGATCTTGGAAATCCAGTCGGGGGTTGTCGGCCAGGTTGAAGAAGAACTGGCAGGTGGCGCTATCGGTGGCATCGGGCCGACGGGCCATGGCAATGGTGCCCCGGGTGTTTTTCAGCGCCCGATGGGCTTCGTTGCGAACCGGGGGCCGATTGGTCGGTTTTTCTTTCAAATCCGGTGTGTACCCGCCGCCGACCACCACATCCCCCTTGGCCACCAGATGGAAAATCGTGCCATTGTAAAATCCCTCTTGGACGTATTGGAGGAAATTGGCCACGGTCAGCGGAGCCTTTTCGGCATCCAGTTGGATGGTAATTTTCCCCATGGTGGTATCCATTAAGACCACCGGATGGAGGGGGTCATGGGTGGGGGTTGCCTGGCCGGGCTGGGAGGCGTTGGATGCCCCGCCAATAGCGGCGGGCGGCGGGTTGCCCTGCCCGGCCGAGTCGGAACTGCTCGGCTTACCACATCCGCCCACGGCCGCCCCCACCACGGCGCCAACCAGCCCCCAGATCGCCCACTGTCCGAGCCATCGCACCCTGTGCACGCTTCGACCTCCTTTGTCCGATGGGATGGGATATGGTTTGTCCTAATTCTAAAGCAGATAAGCTGTTATATTCCAAAAGCCTCCCAGGGCTCCGGGAACTTCTGATTTTAGGTTTTGATTTCCGGATGGGCGGTGTGCTTCATCTGGAGCGGGCAGCAAGTCTTCTCCGGAAATCGCCATCTGCCTAAAAATTCCGGGAACGACGCCCCGGGCTTCGGCCTGAGCCAATGCCCCCGGCCAAAGCAAACCGACTTCCCAAGCTGTTCCAACCTATCCGGGCCTCCTATCATCCGGAGAATGGGGTTTTGTTGCAATCCCGATTTTTCATTCTCGGCGGGGGCCTGGGACTTTACCAAATAGCGAAAATAGTAGTTTTGGGAAAGACGGAAATTTTGGGTAATACAGACAAACTGGCTCCCCGGATATTTCTTTCCGCCGATCCGAGTAAAATCATATAAAGTGGCCATAGTCACGACGGAATGCCGAGGGATTGTCCATCCCCGGCGGATCGCATATCCCTAATTTGACTGTATCTATCCGGCCAGGCCCTTACAACTTGTAGGGCCTAAATACCAGATCGAACTCCACAGATTGGGGGAATTCCTTCCGGGGGCTACAGTCAACCTAAAAAAGGGCCTAGAAACCGATGACAGGGCGGTGGGTGAACCTGGCGGTGGTGGGGTTATGGCTGGCGTCGATGAGTTGGCTGGTGGTGGAGAAGGTCTTGCCGCCGCTCCGCCTGGGGCAACCACCCAACTACCAAACCATCTCCCAAGCCCGGCGGAACGAGGGGCCGGTGGGCTGGCGGTTGTTTTGGAACCAGGAGCCGATCGGTTGGGCCTTAAGCCTGGCCCGTCCCCACGCCCATCAATCCACCGAAATCCGAAGCCGGGTCCATCTGGACCGGCTGCCCTTGGCCGATTTGGTCCCTGAGTGGTTGGCCCGCTTGTTTCAGGTTCCGGAGTTTCAGAACCTGCGTCTTTCGATGGACACCAGCAGCACGTTGATGATTGATCCGTTGGGGCGGTTGGTTCGGCTGCATAGTTCGGTTCAGGTAGGCCGATTTCCGGAAGTGGTCCAGATGGAAGGGGCGGTGGAGGGAAATGACCTTTTGTTTACTATCCGCTGCGGCCAATTTACCTACGAAACCCGAATCCCCATGCCCCCAGATGCCCTGCTGTCCGACGCCCTTTCCCCGCAGACCCGGCTTCCCGGATTGCGTCTAGGACAACAGTGGACCCTGCCCACCTTCAGCCCCCTAGGCCGATGGAACCACGCCTTGGAAATCCTCCAGGCCAAAGTCGAAGCCCGCCAGCCGATCCTTTGGGAGGGCACAACGCGGGAAGCCTATGTGGTGGCCTTTTGGCCAGATATCGCCACCCCCTCCGCCCCACGTACACCCCGAGGCCGGCTCTGGGTCCTGCCCGATCCGGACGCCCGGGTCATCCAGCAAGAGGTTACGCTTTTCCACTCCCAAATGCAATTCGTCCGGATGACGGAGGAAGAGTCCCTCTGGTTAGCCTCTCAGGTGAACCTGGATCAACCCCTGGGCGATTCCCGCATGGTGGGTCCTAAACTGCCGGGGCAACCTGCCCCGGGTAGCTCCAAAACCCAAGAGGGCCAAAAAGACCTATGGCCCCCGGACGGCCCCGCCCCTCCCTGAAGCAACGATGCATATACCCCGCATATCATGAACCAAATAATACCGATGGTTGAATTTTCCCATGTCCGGCGGACCTTTGGCCAAACAGTGGCTGTCGATGATCTCTCGCTCACTATTTTGCCGGGCGAGGTCTTCGCCTTTTTAGGTCCCAACGGCGCCGGCAAAACCACCACCATCAAGATGCTCGTCGGCCTCCTCCAGCCAAGCCAGGGTACCATCCGGGTGGCCGGTTGGGATGTGCTCCGGCATCCCAGGGAGGCGGCCCAACGGATCGGCTATGTGCCGGACGAACCCTTCTTGTACGACAAACTGACCGGCCGAGAGTTTTTGGAGTTCATCGCCCGCATCCGGGGCATGGATTCCCGGCAGGCCCATGAGCGAATCGCCCAACAGGTCAAACTCTTTCAATTGGCCGATTTCCTGGACCAGCTCACCGAAACCTACTCCCACGGCATGAAACAGCGGCTTGTCTTCGCTTCGGTCCTGTTGCATGATCCGCCGCTGCTGGTGGCGGACGAACCGATGGTGGGCCTGGACCCGAAAAGCGTTCGGTTGGTCAAAGACCTGATGCGCTCCCGAGCCGCCCAAGGAAAAACCGTCTTCCTATCCACCCACACGTTGGCCTTGGCCGAGCAAATCGCCGACCGCATCGGCATCATCCACCGGGGTCGGCTGATTTTCGTCGGCAGCCTGGCCCAAATGCACCACCAAGGCCTCATGCAGCAGAAAAATCTGGAAGAGTTTTTCTTGCAGTTGACTGATGGCCAGGTGCCCTGTTCGGCCATGGTCGGCTGGGGGAAACCTGGCGCGTCGGCGGGCGATGGTCCGGCCGAGCAACGACAGCCTGTACAGAACGGGCGCTCCGTTCCCCCTGGCTCAGATGAATATTGGTCTTCCTCTCTTCCGCCGCCCCGGGAGTCCTGACATGGCTGCCAGTGGGACACTTCAGGCCGAAGAAAACCTCACCGTCCCTTCCCCCCCGGCCTTGGCCAGTCTGGCCGCCGAAGCCTGGGCCTTCTGGCTTTTGCGCTGGCAGCGCACCCGGTGGGCAGTGCGGCTGGTGCTCCAGGAAAGTCGGCTTCGGCTGGCGCTGGTGCTGATATTGAGCCTGGTCCTCTGGGGGGTGATTTTTTGGTTATGCCTGGACGGATTTCAATTTCTCCGCTCCGCCGTCGCCCACAGCCCCACCCATGACCAAATCGTTCAGTATGTGTTTGGGATGTATCTATTGGCCCTGATGCTGATGCTCACCATCTCCTCCGGTATCCTGCTTTATGGGATGCTATTTCGGGGGCCGGATATTGCCTTTTTGCTCACCCTGCCGGTAAGCACCGAACGAGTCTTCCTGCACAAATTTCAAGAGGCCGCCTGGCTGAGCAGTTGGGCCTTTGTGCTGTTGAGTAGTCCGATGTTCGTGGCTTACGGGTTGGTGGCCCATTCACCCTGGTATTACTACGCCCTGGTGGTGCCGTTTTTGGCGGCGTTTAGTTATATCCCGGCCGCCATCGGTGCCATGGTCTGTTTGGCCCTGGTCCGGTGGTTTCCCGGCGCTCGGATGCTCTTTTTGGCGGGCCTGATCGTGATCCTGCTGGCCGCCGGTGCCTGGCTGCTCCGAGGGCTTACCAGCACCGAGCCGGGCGACCTGCTCACGCCCAACTGGTTCCAAAGCATCCTCCATCGACTGCGATTTTCGCAGCATCGGCTGCTGCCCAGTTGGTGGGTGAGCATGGGCATTTTGGAAGCCGCCCAACCCCGAACCCCTATCCCGTGGGCCGTTCGACCTCCTTGGGCCGAAAGCCTCCTGCTGCTGGCCGTTACCGTTTCCAATGCCCTTCTATTGCGGCAGATCGCCGGGGCGGTGGGCCGACGCTGGTACCGCTCCGCCTACAGCCGACTCCACACCCAGCACCACGCCGCCGGCCAAAACCTTTGGCGCAGGCTATGGTCGGCTGGGGTGGGCCAGTTCCTGAAACAACTGCCCCATCGGCTTACCGGGGCTATGGATCAGTTGCTTTTGCGTTTGCCGCTGGGCAGTCGAACGATCCGTCTTCTGGTAGTAAAAGATTTTCGTCTGTTTCGGCGGGATCCGGTGCAGTGGTCGCAGTTTCTCGTGTTTTTCGGGCTGGTGCTTTTCTACTTTTTGCACATGCGTCCGTTTACCTACGACATTCAGCATACCACGTGGGTCAACATGGTAAGTTTCCTGAATCTGTCGGTCGTGGGCCTGCTGCTTTCGACGTTTACCACGCGGTTTGTATTTCCGACGATCAGCCTGGAGGGCCGACGCTTCTGGCTGCTGGGTCTTTTGCCGCTGCGAAGGGAACAGATTTTGTGGAGTAAATTTGTCTATGCTTTCGGCGGCTCTGTGTTGCCCTGTTCGCTGCTGGTCTTGCTGAGCGACTGGAAACTGGGCATCAATCCGCTCATTGTAGCCCTCCATCAGGTCACGGCGGTGTTGCTGGCCATGGGGCTTTCCGGCATTGCGGTCGGTCTGGGTGCGAAAATGCCCAATTTTCGGGAAACCTCACCCGCTCGGATTGCCGCCGGCTTTGGCGGCACATTGTGCCTGGTGATAAGCGCTCTGTACATTGTGATCATTGTGGCGTTGACTGCCTTGCCCAGTCATTTCTGGCTTGCCCTGCAAACCGGTCAGGCTGCCTGGTCGCCTGGCCCTTTGGGTCTGTGGGAAGCAAGCATCCGCTTCTGGATGCTGTTGGGCATCGGCTGTAGCATTCTGTTGGGACTGGCCGCCACGATCATCCCGCTCTCTGTCGGTTTTCGTGCCTTCCGCCAGATGGAGTTCTGAGAGGCTGTCTCGGAATTCCGTTTTTAGCCCGATGTACTCCCCACCGGCGGCCCCCAGACTGCCAAAAAACTCCATAAAACGGGCACTTGGGTAAATTGGAGGGGTTTGTCTACGGTCCGGGCCGCCGCCCGAGTACCCATTTCGGGACAGCCTCTGAGTGTGCTTCAGTCCAGCAGGAGGGATGTCCTGTCCGCCTCTTGTCTCTTTGCGTTGCGGGAGAGGCGACTTGCTTCCTTCGGATAAAGTGTTACAAAGCATCTCTCCCTTCCGCTGTCAGAAGGGCAGCAGATTTCTCTTAGCTTCCCGGATGTTGGGCTGCCCTTTCGGCCTGTTCCGGCTGCAGCAGGATTTCAAAGACGGTGCGGCTGGCGGAGTCGTCGGCTTTTCCCCAGAAGAGCCAAAGGCGTTGGCCGTCGCTTGCCAGGGGGCCGACCAGCGGTTTGGATTCGTTCGGCAAGGCGACGGGATATTCACCCACCGGGATGCCCCGATCGGGATCGACCCAGACCAAAAAGATTTTCGGCGGTTGGCGGTTCGGGTCGGCTGAGGGTTTTAGTTTTGCATACACCAGGCCGCCTGGGGGACCGCAAAGCACGCCCTCCTGCCGACCCGGCGTGTCATGTCGCCAAAGCACCCGGCCGGTCTCCGCATCCAAACCCACCAGCCCCTCGACGGTCAACACCATGAGTTTCTCCCGGTGCAAGCCGACCAGGCCCACCAGTTCGCTTAAACTGCTCCGCCACCGGAGCCGACCGGTCTGCAAATCGATGCATTCGACGTTCCACACGCCCGGCTGAGTGGCATAGACCCAGCGGTCGTGGAGGATGGGCGGGGAAGCTTTTTGCACCAGCCAGAGGCGAGCGTCGTACATTCCACGGCCGGGCGGCGGCACCCAGCTTTGCCGACGTGCCCAAGCTAGCCGACCTCCTAGATCGCAACAAAAGACCACGCCGGCTGCCGTCGCCACGATCCGATCCTCCTGGAGGGCGGCCTGGCACCAGACGTTTGGCTCCGAATAGCTCCGGAACTCCAGGAGGGGAAATCGTTGTTGTATTCGTCCGGTGGCCGGGTCCAGTCGCAGGAGGCTCAGGATGTTTTTTTGTCCTTCGATGGCCCGGACGGTGAAGGCCCAAACCGCCTGGTCGGCCCAGAGGGCGTCGCCGGCGATGTAATCGTCGCCGGTGGTGGTCCAGAGGAGCCGACCGCTTGCCCATTCCAGGGCTGCCAATTCATGGATGCCGTCGATGGCCCGGCGGAGCAGGACCATCTCTTTTGCCAGCACGGGCGGGGTGGCCAGCAGAGGCCAGGGCCGAGCGGCCGACGGCAAATGCCGCCAATGGCGCCACACCAACCGCCCGCCCGTCAGGTCAAAGGCCAAATGTTCACATCGGCTGGAGAGAATCAGTCGGCCTTCGGCCACGAGAGCCGATGTTTCCCGGCCTGCCCAATCCAGTTCCCCGGCGGAGACGAAATCCGGTTTTTTGCTGCCCCCCTCAGCTACCAGCACCTGCCGGACCGGCAAGGGTTCGATCTGGTGTTCGATCTGGTCCGTGGGCTGGTGTCCGAGCTGGGCAGGCGGCCGCTGTTGGAGCTGGGCAGGCGGCGGTGGGCATCGCATCCACGTGGCAAACCCCTCCGGGCCTTCCAGGCCAGAACGAATCCGAACCAAATCCTCCAGCAGACGTCGGTAGTTTTCCACCGGTTTTGGCGGGGAGTCCGGCTGGCCTGCTAGACCGCCAAGGTGCAAGGTTTCAACCGCCGGCTCCGGTAACTGTTTGCCTTGCAGAGCCAGGGCCAGTTGCCATCGGGCCTGGAACTGGGCTCGTTCTTCTGGATCGGCTTGTTGGAGGGCCTGGCGGTAATGGCCGGCAGCCTGAGCGAATCGGCCCGCAGCCAAGGCTCGATCGCCCAACCATCGCCGGGCTTGGAGGGCCGCCTTGGTACCGGCAAATTGGACCGTGATCAATTCTACCGTTTCGGCATCCCCCGCCCCGATGGCCTGCTGGAGCCGAACCATCCCCCGGGGACCAAACTCCTCCTCCATCAGTCGGCGAAGCGGGGGCATTTGCTCCATTGCCTGGCTGGCCGCCGCCCCAAAGGAGAGCAAAAGCTGTGGATCCTGCCGATCGGGCAGGAGGCCTTCCAGAACGGCCCGCCCTATGCCTTGCAGCAAAAGGCATGCTTCCCGAAGTTGGCCGTTGGCCAGGGCGGCTTCCCATTCGGTCTTCACGTTATAGGCTTCCCTGGCCCACTGTTCCAAAAGCGGCGGGCGGTAGTCGGCGTGCTCCGGCAGGGGCCGATCCGGAGCTACTGGCAGCCGAGCACGGGCACAAACCTCCTCCGCCATACGGATCAAATGTTCCGTTTGGCGACTCCAGGGCGGCTCCCGGCGGAAAACCACCTCCGGTCGGCCACGAAACCGCACCCGCCGGCACACCTCGGCCGTTTCCTCCAGACGCTGCTGGCTCATCGCCCGGATCAGCTCATACCAAATAAGCCGTTCGAACACCAGCGGCCAATCCCGCTGTGGCCAAAACGGAGCCAAAACAAAACTCCGCCAAAACAGAGGATACACGGGGCCGATTTGCCGGTCTTCGGCTCCCCGGGCCAACCGATCATAACAACCTGCCCATTGCTCGGCAGCCGGCCAATCGCTGGCAGCCGGGAAAAAGACGGCCAACTCCTCTAAAAGGCGAAGGCCTTCTTCCACCTGGCCCACTTCGTCCATCGCTTCGCGGGCCAGTTGGTAGAGCATGGGCGGCCCCCAGCCGGGAATAGGGCCTACGGTCAATGTATATACTGTCCAAGCACGCCGCCACTCCGCCGGCGATACGTCCGGCGGTCGGCAGCCGGCCAGCCGCTTTTCCCACTCCTCCGGATTGCCCGCTTTCCAAGGGTTCTCCGGTGCGTTGGGATCCAGGTTCTGGACCGTCTGGGCCACCTTTTGCCGAACAGCTTCCGACACCAGCGATTCCAAAACCTCCAGGCGCCGTAGGCTCAGGTTTCGGAGTCGAACGCGGCGTGGCTGCTGGCCGTCCCAGCAGAAAAGACCGATCTGGGTAAGCGGTTCGGCGATCCGGACTTCTTCTGGCTCGGTTTGACTCCAGAAACGACCATCGGGACTGGTAAATAGTTTCACCACCCCCGCCCCATGCACCAGCCGAAACCACCGGACGCCTTCGATCCAAGGTGTATATCGCCGCTGCTCATAGCTGCGGTCGATTTCTCGATGCCAACCGGGCACCAAAGCGAAGGTGGTTCGGCCTGTGGAACGGTCCCGAAAGAAGCTCAAACGGGCCTGCACTTCGCCTCGGGCGTTGGCCCACAGGACGCCTGTGCCCGGCTGAGGATCGTCCACCTGAAATGTCCATTGGTACATGCCCGCAGGAACCACGGAGGCCATCGTCTGCACATCCCCGCTGCCGGCACTGGCCGACCATTCCACCGTCCCATCTTCCCAGGCCTGGAAACGGGCTTTTTCCTGGGGGCCGGTTTGCCAAGCCAACCGAGGCAAATCGATCGCCACGGCGTCGGAACCGACTCGGCCCCAACGAGAGGCCCAAAGCTCCTGGGGCGGTCCATCTGCGGTAGTCGCTAGGGCAATTCCGCGAACCAAGGCCCGGCCCTCCAGACACACTTCCTGGGGGCGTTCTGAAAAAGGGACGCTCACCAGGGGGATGTCCCCCCGGACCAAACTGAGTCGGCCATCATGCCAACACATGGCGAAACTTCCTATCCCTGTCCGGCGGTATCGGCCTTGATCGGTAGCCCACAGTTGGAGCCGTTCCGGACGGGCCTCGTTGGCGTTCCGCCGGGCCTGGAAAGCCGCCCAGCTCTGATGAAAATCAGGATAATATCGGAAGCTGACCCCCTCTTGACCAGCCCATACATGAATCTGAAAGTTTTCCATATCCACCGGCCAAAGCCGAAGCATGGTGCCCGGCTCCCACCGAGCCTGCAACCGCCACAGGCCTACCAGTCGGCAACAGCGCTGGTCCTGCCAATGGGCCTGTTCGATGCGGGCCGGCTGCCCAGAGACCGGTGCAAGCAGGGCCTGCAGTTCTTTTTCTTCCGGCCAAGATTGGCTGAGATAGAAATCCTCCCAGCAGGTTTCCGCAAACGAAGAAGCCGGGGGGGCAATATCGGCTTTCTTTTGGGTAGGCATGGAGGGATCGGGCTGGTCGGCTTCGGCCCCCGCCAGATTGATCAGGTGGGCCTGAAATCCTACCAATGCCATGAAAACTAACCAAATCCCCTTCGACCACATTGATCCTTTCTCCCAGGTTAGAGGCTAGCCCGTAACATTTTAGCCGAATGAAGCAAATCCCCTCTCCCCTGGCGGGAGAGCCCGGCGGGGCCTGAGGCAATGCCGAAGGCACCGCCGGGTGAGGGCGCCCAAGTGTCATTCCCGCGGAAGCGGGAACCCAGAAAAAACAACTGGATTCCCGCTTTCGGGGGAATGACACATAAGGCCCCCCGTGTCATTCCTGCGCAAGCAGGAACTCAGAAAATACAACTGGATTCCCGCTTTCGGGGGAGTAACATCCAAGGGCGGGAGAGCCCGGCCAGAGCCGCGACCGCTAGGGAGCGGCACGCTGGCCGGCTGAGGGGGCCATTCGCATCGCCCCTCGTGGGAAAGGCCGCCGCCGTGTCATTCCTGCGCAAGCAGGAACCCAGAAAAAACAAGGCATGTTAGCTGGACTGCTGCTTCCGTAGGAACAAGCCTAGATTCCTGTTTACGCAGGAACAAGCCTGGACTGGTGCTTCTGCAGGAATGACCCACCCTGTCCTTCCTTCGGCTCACATCTCAAACTGTAAACATCCCTCGTAACGCATCCGGAAACCGGCGAAAAAGCCACCGGTTCGGTCTTGTCGAACCTAATTTGAGTGTATCCATCGGAAGGAATTACCACAATCTGGGGAGCAGGCCAATTTTTACCCCATAGAAGTTGAGGGGCCTGGCGGGGCGATACAGTCAACCTAATGAACCGAGGCACGGATAGAATGCAATTCGCTTCCGGGTTTACAATAGGTGATGGTAAAAACCCGGCGTTTTTGTTTACCGTTTGAGTAACATGTTCCCCTTCGGCTAAAAATGGGCTAACGGAGTGTCAGGGCAGTCTCTGAAAAGTTCTGCCTGACCGAAGTGCTGTTTTGGGGAAGTTTTTCGAGGGTTGAGCAGTTCCGTTGCCCGTTCATGCCAGCTAAAAATGGAGTCCGGCGAGTTCTGAGGAGGGCCATCGGCCTTGATGGAGGTAGATCGAATTCTGGATCGGGCTTTGGTGGGCAAACGGCTCACCCCAGAGGAGGGGCTCCTGGTATTGGAGTCGGCCCCGTTGGCCCGATTGGCTGAGGCGGCCGACCAGATGACCCAACGGCTACATCCCCACCGGTATCGGACATATCATATCGACCGGAACATCAACTATACTAATGTATGCATTAGCGGGTGTCAATTCTGTGCATTTTCCCGGCGGCCTGGTCAACCGGGCGGCTGGGTCATCGACCGGCAACAGCTCCTGGAGAAAATCGAGGAGACGATTTCCTTAGGGGGAGATCAAATCCTCCTCCAAGGGGGTCTCCATCCGGACCTCCCGCTTTCCTGGTACGAAGCATTGTTGCGGGAAATCCGTCGGCAGTTTCCGAAAATCAACATTCATGGATTCAGTCCGCCGGAAATCGCCCATCTGGCGAGTATTTCCCGATTGCCTATCCGAGAGGTGCTTGTTCGGTTAAAAGAGGCAGGGCTGGGAAGCCTCCCCGGCGGAGGGGCCGAAATCCTGGTGGATCGGGTCCGCCGCCAGATCAGTCCTTGCAAAGTCTCCTCCGATGGGTGGTTAGAAGTATGCCGAACGTGGCACAAACTGGGCGGCCGGGGATCCGCCACCATGATGTTCGGCCATGTAGAAACCCTGGCCGACCGAATCGAACATCTCGAACACCTCCGCCGTCTCCAGGACGAAACGGGTGGATTTACCGCCTTTATCCCCTGGACGTTTCAACCAGGCAACACCGCCCTGCACCACCTGCCTAAAACCGGGCTGTTCGATTATCTCCGCACTCTGGCCCTCAGTCGGCTGTATCTCGATAATTTCCCGAATATCCAGGCCAGTTGGGTCACCCAGGGGATGAAGGCAGCCCAGATGGCCCTCCGATTTGGGGCTAATGACCTGGGAAGCCTCATGATCGAAGAAAACGTGGTAGCCGCTGCAGGAACTCGTTTCCGTGCCAGTTTGGCAGAAATCCGGCAGGCCATCAGGGGGGCCGGTTTCATCCCCAGACGCCGAAACGTGGTTTACGAGTGGATTGGCCCTCCTGATGGCTAGGAAATAAATACCAATTCAGGGGGTAATGTGTGTAGATAACGGGTGGGGCATGACCCCCCGATAGGTGGATGATTTGGGAAAAGGTTTTCCCCTCCCGGGAGAATCCAAAAGAAAACCGGATGCGTAACATTTTATAGCCGAATGGAAGGGTGGGATTGGCAGGCCCCCAAAAGGGTACTCCAAGCCAGACCCTCCAAGGGTTTTTCCATTCGGCTCAAATGTTCCCAATCCCGTACTTGGACCGTATCCACCCGGCCAGCCCGATACCACTGGTAGGGGGCAAGAATGGCTCGGCCCCCACAGATTGTGCTAATTACTTCCGGTAGATCCTGTCAACCTCAACTATTTTGCCTATCCCCTTATGGACTGGCATTGGGATTGCAGGGGAATTCGTTACGGCCAGACTCTGCCTTCGGGGACTACGGAACGTCTCCGGTTAACCGGGCGGACCAGTTAACCGGGGAGATAGTCCGGGGGGCTCCTCTAGGATAACCCCCTCTGTTAGACTGGGCTGGATGCCTAGCGCAGAAATATCTCCCGGTTTCAGGGAGTGGGTGGGGCCAGATAAGGCCAGTGCAGGAGCTGACCAGGCTTGGCTTTTGGCATTGCCTCCGGCCAAGCCGGCTCTCCCGCTGAGGGAGACGAAGTGGATTCGGCCGTCCGGAGGAATGAGCCGGGGGGTGCGGGAATGACACAGCGGCCCGCTGACCCGATCGGCCTGAACGGCCATGCCCACCCCTCTTCCAAAGGGATCGGAACCGATCTGATTGTTGTATGTCGGGCCTCCTTAAAAACCTTTGTAGTTTGACTGGATACGCCCGGCCAGGTCCCTCAACTTGGAGGAAAAATGGACTCGAACCCCCCAGATGGGGGGAATTAGTTCCAGTGGATACCGTGAACGTAGCTTCCTAGAGAGGGTCCAACACAAGGCGGGTGGAGCAGGAAGGGGAGGATTCGGGGTGCGAGAGCGGAGGCTTATCCAGGCCGTGGGGTAGGAGTTCGCATGATTTGGGTGGATCGACTGACCAAGTATTATCCAGATCTGCGCCGGGGGCAGGTGGTGGCCTTGGAAGGGCTAAGTTTTCGAGCCTATCCCGGCCAGATTTACGGCCTTTTAGGACCCAATGGAGCCGGCAAGACCACCACCTTACGGATCCTAAGTACCCTGCTTCAGCCCACCTCCGGCACGGCCACGTTGAACGGGTATGACATTGTTCGTCAAGCGGCCCAGGCCCGTCGGCAGATCGGCTTTGTCTCTACATCCACGGCCGTTTATGACCGGATGACCGCCTGGGAGATGGTCCAATATTTCGGCCGACTTCACGATCTGGACGAAGAGCTTTTACGCTCCCGGATGGAACAACTCTTCGATCGACTCCGCATGAACGACATCCGGGACCTGCTGGGCGCCAAAATGTCCACCGGCATGAAGCAGAAAGTCTCCATTGCCAGAGCCTTGGTCCATGACCCGCCTATTTTGATTTTTGACGAACCTACGGTAGGACTCGACGTCTTGGTAGCCAGATCGCTCCTCCAGACGATTGCCGAGCTTCGGGAGCAAGGAAAATGTATCCTTTTTTCCACGCATATCATGCGGGAGGCGGAAAAACTGTGCGACCGGATCGCCATCCTCCACCGCGGCCATCTTCTGGCCGAGGGCACTTTAGAGGAACTCCGCCTCCAATACGGCCAGCAAGACCTGGAAGAACTTTTCTTCCGGCTCGTTCAAGAGCATGAGGCCCATGATCTCCGTTCGATGACCCCGATCAGTGAAACTGCCGGATCCTTCGCCGCTCCAACCCCCATGGGGAGGAGAAGGATTTGAGGCAGACTTCAGACAGGGGGGCGCTCCTATCCAGTTGCACTTCCAGTTGCACTTTAGCCGAATAAATAGCCGAATAAAGCAGCTACCTCTCCCCACCGTGAGAGAGGCGAATGGCTTCGTTAGGGTAAAATGCTACGGGGAATCTTTTCCATAGGGGTCAGCGGCGGTTTCCTTGACTTGCTGTTAGGACAGTGAAAGCGGCACGATGAATTGGCGGCATGTGTGGTTGGTCTTTTGTCGCGAGGTCCGGGATCAATTCCGGGACCGAAGGACCCTGTTCATGATGGTGGTCTTGCCGCTCCTCCTGTATCCGCTTTTAGGGATGAGTCTGTTTCAGATTCGGCAATTTGTGCAGGAGAAGGCGATTCGGGTTTTGGTGGTGGGAATAGAACATCTTGAGGGAGTGGAGCCACCGCTGGTGGAAAGTGGCCAGTTCGCCCCCGGACTCTTTGAGGATCCGGAGCGAGCCCGGTTAGTGGAATTGGTGGATGCCCGGCAGGTAGCCGGTTTTGACGGCGGGCTGTCCTGGACCCAGAAACGGGAGCAGGCCAAATTAGCCGTCCAAGCAGGACTCTATGAAGCCGCTTTGTATATTCCTCCCGATTTTGCCGATCGACTGACCGCTGTCCGACAGGCCATGAAGGCCCAGATGGAACAGAACCAACGTTCCGCTGCCTCCTCGGAAGCCGAAGCGCGGCCGTTGGGAACCGATGCTCCCAGCGTCCCATCGGCCTTAGGGGCCAACTCGGCGGGGGCCCTGTCGGGGCCCGCAGCAGCCGGCCCACAGACTGCGGTTCCTTCGCCGGAGATTTTTTATTCGACGGCCACGGAGCGTTCCCAGTTGGCCTTTGCCCGGCTTGCGGAGCTGGTGGAGCGGTGGCGGGAGGCCATTGCCGCCCGCAACCTAGAAGCCAGCGGAGTGCCGGTTCAGGCCGCCCGACCTTTTGATCTCCAAAAGGCCGATGTGGCCGAGCAGACGGCCTTCCGTGGAGCCGCCGTGTGGGCCAAAATCCTGCCGGTCATGTTGCTCCTGTGGGCGCTGACCGGGGCGTTTTACCCGGCCATAGACCTCTGCGCCGGCGAAAAGGAACGGGGTACCTTGGAGACCCTGCTTTCCAGCCCGGCCGAGCGGGAAGACATCGTCGTCGGCAAATTGATGACGGTGATGCTCTTCAGCATGATGACGGCCCTGTTGAACGTGGGGGCCATTGGACTGACCGGTTGGCTGTTGTTATCTCAGCTGCCCGGCGTGGGGACGCCGCCTGCTTGGTCGGTGGTGTGGCTGCTGTTGGCTTTGCTGCCGATGTCGGCGCTGTTTGGGGCGTTGTGTTTGGCCTTGGCGGCCTTGGCCCGAAGCACCAAAGAAGCCCAGTATTATCTGATGCCCCTTCTTTTGGTCTCCATGCCTCTGGCTATCTGGCCGATGGCCCCTGGCGTAGAACTCAGCCTGGGTACCAGCCTGATTCCGGTTTCCGGGGTGGTCCTGGTTCTCCGGACAGCCATGGAAGGCAACGGCTGGCATGCGATGGAATTTTTACCCCCGGTGGTGGCCGTCACCCTGGGCTGCTGTGCCCTGGCGGTCCGGTGGGCTGTGGAACAGTTCAATTCGGAAAAGGTGCTGTTTCGGTCGGGGGATCGGTTGGAATTGGGACTATGGCTTCGATACCTGCTCCGCCATCGCCAACCCACGCCCACTCCGAGCGCCGCTTTAACCTGTGCGGTCCTGATCCTGATGCTCAAGTTCTTCCTGACCGTTGCTCTGGCCCAACCGGACGATTTTGTCTGGAATGTCCTTTTGAGCCAATTGGTCGTGGTGCTTGGGCCGGCGGTGCTTTTGGGGGGCCTGTTGGCCCGAAATGTGCGGCAAACGTTCCTTTTACGTTGGCCTGAAGCGGGCGGGAGGGGACTGCTGCCGATCAGTGCAGCCGCCTTGCTGGCCGTGCTGATCCATCCGACGGCTATGCTGGTCCAGGCAGCTATTATTCATTTATATCCTATTGATCCGGTGGTACTCCGGACCCTCACGGAAACCTTGCGCCATGCCCCGAATTTTGGGATGTTGATCGTGTTGGCCGCCCTGTTGCCCGCCGTCTGTGAAGAGTTGGCCTTTCGGGGGTTTATCCTTTCCGGCTTCCTCCGCACGGGGAGACCGGCCAGAGCCATTTTCTTTACGGCCTTGTTTTTCGGCCTGACCCATCCCGTCCTGCAGCAGGCGATGGCGGCCTGTGTGGTGGGGATGGTCATCGGCTTTTTAGCCTACCGAACCGGCAGCATCCTCCCGGCCATGGCCTTCCACTTCGTGTATAATACCATTTCGCTGGGCTTGGCTTTTTGGGCTGGTCAACAGACCCCATCGGTAGGTTCGGTCTATCCCTGGCCAGTAGTACTGGCCAGCATGACCCTCAGTGGGCTGCTATTAGGTTGGTTTTGGAAAAAGTGCCCTTCGCTTGCTGCTTCCTGGAACCCATGTCTGGAGCAAACACCATCTTCCCTGGCCAAACCCCACTCCCAGGAAACCGTGTCCCTTCAAGAGCATCCTTTGTCCACCTCTTCTTCTCCCTCCGGTGCCAAACCCCTCCCGGCCACTTCAGAGCGCTAACATCTGGGATCCTTCAGGCAGAATATTTATTTGTTCATGCATTTTCCGGAAGCCAAGAAAAATAGGGCTTTGCCTCGGAGTGGGCTCCCCAAAATGGCAAAACTGAGTTGAAGGGGGCTTTCGCTTGTACGGAACTCGAAGGGGTAGGCCCCCGCTGGAGATGGAGCTGGCAGAGAAGAGGTCGTATCTTAGGAAACCGACACATCCTCCCCCGCTGAATCAACAAAGTCATCAGCCCCTCGAACATGTTGTGTAGGAGCACGGGAAAGCTGGGCCGATGGGGCAGATTTTGCCGGGCCTGGGCTCCCCTCCGGAGCCACCCTGTCGGCAACAATCCGGCCCGGTCGGACGGGGCCAGTCGGACGGCCGGACGCCTTTTGCCGGCGCAGGCCTGCGGGTGGTTTGGCCGGAATGAGACAGGTCGGCCCGTTGCCGATCAGGTCCTCCCGGCCTGCTTCCTGGAGAGCGGCCCGGACATCGAAATAATTTTCCGGTTTCCAGTATTGGAGCAGTGCCCGCTGGAGCCGACGTTCCCGAGCGCTTCGAGGCACATACACCTGACGGCCCGTGAGCGGATCCAGACCGGTCCAGTACATGCAGGTGGACAAAGTACCAGGAGTCGGCAAAAAGTCCTGGACCTGCTGAGGCCGAAGCCCGGAGCGTTTCAAATACCCGGCCAGTTCGATCATGCTCTGCAGGGTGCTGCCGGGATGGCCGGCGATAAAATAGGGCACCAGATACTGCTCCAACCCGGCCCGCCGAGAGGCCTCGTCAAAGAGCCGACGAAATGCTTCAAACTCTTCGAGAGGCGGCTTTTTCATGAGGTAAAGTACCTCTGGATCGGTATGCTCCGGGGCGACTTTCAGATGGCCGCCCACATGATACCGGGCCAATTCCTCGACGTATTCCGGGCAGCGCCGAGCTAGGTCCATCCGAACGCCGGAAGCCACTAGCACCCGCCGAACACCCGGTAGTTTTCGCACCCGGCGCAAGAGTCGCAGTAGCGGCTGATGATCCAGGCCGAAGAATCGGCAGATGCTCGGATGCCAGCAACTGAGCCGACGACAGCGGACCTGGAGGTCCGGCCGACGGCAATGCATCCGATACAGATTGGCCGTCGGCCCGCCAAGATCGCTAATCAGCCCGGAAAAGCCCGCCGTTCGGGCCAGCCTACGCACCTCCCCCATGATGGACCGCTCCGATCGGCATTGGACAATCCGGCCTTCGTGCAGGCTGAGTGAACAAAAACTACAACCCCCGGGACAACCACGCACGATCTGAATCGATGTTTCCACTACCTCTAGGGCCGGGATCGGCTCCCGATAGCTCGGATGCGCCCGCCGGGTAAACGGCAGACCGTAAATCCAGTCCATCTCCGCCTCATGGAGCGGTAAATCCGGCGGATTGACCACCACCGCTTCCGGCCCATGATACTGTACCAATCGACAGCCATTATACGGATTGGAATGCCGATAGGCCAAAAGCGTCATCCGGGCAAACGCCTCCTTGCTGGCCGATACTTCCTCGTAGCTGGGCAGTACGACAGTCTCCACCGGCGCCAGCGGCAAAAGGGAACATTCGATCTGGTGATTTTCTGTTTCTCTAGACGGCGACGTCTCCGCCCGGCAAGTCGACCCGGCAAGACCAGAGGCACCTTCTTGCCCTTGCGGGCCCCAAAAGCCTACCAACCGATCGCCTTTTCCCTCAGACGGAGGAACTAAAGGTCGAGAGGGGCGAACCAGGCCTTCCGGCAACGGCTCTTTGGCGCCAAGCCGATAGGCCACCCCACGCAAATCCCGTAAGTTTTTCACCGGTTCCCCGGCGGCCAACCGACGGACAATCTCCACCAGCACCCGTTCGCCCATGCCATAGACCAGCAGGTCCGACTTGGCGTCCATGAGCACCGATCGGCGGACTTTATCACTCCAATAGTCGTAGTGGGCCAGACGGCGGAGGCTGGCTTCGATGCCCCCGGCAATGACCGGCACCCCCGGATATGCCTCCCTCGCTCGCTGACAATAGGCCAGGGTGGCCCGGTCCGGACGCAGACCAATCCGGCCGCCGGGGCTGTACGCATCCTCATTCCGCCGCTTCCGATTGGACGTGTAGTGGTTGACCATCGAATCCATGTTGCCGGCGCTAACGGCAAAACAGATTCTGGGCCGCCCGAATTGCCGCCACGGCTGGCAGGAACGCCAATCGGGCTGACTCAAGATGGCCACCCGGAAACCGGCCGCCTCCAGCACCCGCCCCAAAATCGCCATCGCAAAACTGGGATGATCCACATAGGCGTCGCCGGTGGCAAAAACCACATCCACAGCGTCCCAACCCCGCCGCCTGACCTCTTCCGGCGTCATGGGCAAAAAATTTTCCTCTCTGCCGCCGTGGATCATTTCGGAAGCACTCTCCGGAAAGAAGTATTCAGACCAAGCCCCGCCCCGCCCAAAAGGCATTCTTAGAGGCTGCGCCGAAATGGGTAATCGGGCGGCGGCCCGGATCGTTGCCAAACCCTTTTGATTTACCAAAGTGCCCGTTTTATGGGGGTTTTGGCACTCTGGGGCCCCGGTTGCTAGTACCTCTGGCTAAAAACGGATTTTTGGGACCGCCTCTTACAGGTCAGCCCAAAGAAGAGACACCGGGAGGGGCCTGCTTGTCAGGTCCGTCGCTGGCCTCTCTCCTGGCGGGAGAGGCCTGGTTGGCGTTATCAAAACCTGGGGAAATACTGTGTTGGAAGTCAAGGGGTTCTTTAGGGAAAATGAAGTTCGGATTGTGCATGGGGAAGCTCCGTGGGATGAAGGGGGCTGCTGGGAATGCAGACCTTCGGCCCCCAAAGCAGCGGACGGGACGTCCGCCCACCGAGGATACCCCCTCCAAGCGGCTCCGCGTTCCAATGGGCGGAGCCTTTAGTATTCTATGGGCAAAGAGCAACCCGGCGACTGGAGCAGACAAGCCCTCCGTTATCTTTGTGCTGGCAGGGCGGCCATCTTTTCGAGCGGTGGACGGCGTCGGTGCCAATCGGTGGCCTGTTGGAACATGGCGGCGGCCCGCAAAAGTCGCTCCTCTTCAAACGGCGGCGCTTGCAGATGCAGACCGATCGGCAACCCCTGCCGGGAAAACCCACACGGAATCGAAATCCCACAAATCCCGGCTAAATTGGTTACCACCGTATAGAGATCAAATAGATACATTGCCAAGGGATCGTTAATCTTTTCGCCCAGCCGAAATGCGGGCGACGGCGTTACAGGCCCCAAGATCACATCCACCTCCTCAAACGCCCGATCGAAATCTTGCCGAATCAGCCGCCGGACTTTCAATGCCTTCAGATAATACGCCTCATAGTAGCCAGCACTCAGGGCGTAGGTGCCCAGCATGATCCGGCGTTTCACCTCGGGGCCGAAACCTTCGGAGCGGGTTTGGCGGAACATCCGGACCAAGGGGGTGTCCAGGTCTTCCAGAGCGGCCTGATTGCCTGCTCGGCGCAAGGCCGACTGCTCCGTCTCCAACTGGGCCCGCATCGCCTGCTCCGGCGTCCGATAGCCGAAATGCACCCCATCATACCGGGCCAAATTGCTCGACGCCTCCGAGGGGGCAATGATGTAATAGGCGGCTACCGCATACTTGCTATGCGGCAAATGCACCTGGCGGATCGTGGCACCCAGAGAGCGATAAACATCCACGGCCTCCTGCACTGCCTGGGCCACCTCGGGGGCCAAACCTTCGGTGTAATGCTCCGGTACGATGCCGATCCGAAGCCCGGGGAGTTTTTCCTGCACGGTCCTGGAATACGGCGGGACCGGCCTGGGCACGGAGGTGGAATCTTTTGGATCATGCCCCGCCAGGACTTCCAGCAGGAGAGCAGCATCTTCCACCGAGCGGGCCAAGGGGCCAATCTGGTCCAGGCTGGAGGCGAAAGCCACCAGTCCATATCGGCTAACCCTACCATAGGTGGGTTTTAGACCCACCACACCGCACAAGGCAGCCGGTTGCCGGATGGATCCCCCCGTATCTGTCCCCACCGAAAGGGGGGTCATCCGGGCAGCCACACAGGCCGCTGCCCCCCCGCTGGACCCCCCCGGAATCCGCTCCAAATCCCAGGGATTGCGGGTCTTTTGGAAGGCGGAGGTTTCGGTGGAACCCCCCATAGCAAACTCGTCCATGTTCGTCCGGCCCAGTAGGATGGCATCGGCTGCTTTGAGCCGATGGATCACCGTGGCATCATACGGGGGGCGAAAATCGGCCAGCATCCGGGAGGCACAGGTCGTAGGTATCCCCTGGGCACAAAGGTTATCTTTGACGGCTACGGGCAGCCCTGCCAGGGGGCCGACCGGCTCCCCAGCCTCCCGACGGCGGTCGATCCGAGCCGCCTCCGCCAGGGCATCTTCGGCATCCACCCGTAAAAATGCCCCAATCTGGCCGTCGTATCGGGCGATCTGATCCAGGCAGGCCTGGACCAACTGCACGGCCCGGATCTGGCCAGAGTGCATTCGGTCCAGAAGTTCCCGGGCGGTAAGATCCAATAGATCCAGCATCTTTTATCGCCTGAGCAGCGAGGATTTAAGGGCCCTTTGGCGGCTGCAGTAAAGTGCGGCCGATCCAGCGGCGCCTCTTATCCCCCGAAAGAGGGAAGGGCCGGGGAAAGCCGCCCCAGGGGGCCTCCGGTGTGAGAATCTGGTCTGTTCCAGCTTCGATGCCAAAGGAGCCGGAAACCCCCGGCTAACAGACGAAGTCCTTCCCTGGGTAAACCAAATACCAAAATCAACCCAGCCTGAAAGAAGTTTGATAGCGGATTGCCATGAATTGGGGGTTATATTTCCCCCAGGACGGCGGGTACTCGGTAGCATTCTTCATCTCGTTTCGGGGCATTGGCCAAAGCCAATTCCCGGGGCAAACTCGGTTCTACCCGGTCTTCTCGAAACACATTGGCCATTTCCACGGCATGGGCCATCGGCTCCACCCCCTCCGTATTTACCTCTTTTAATAGGGCCATGTAGTCCAGAATTTGCCCCAGTTGGCTGGTCATTAAATCCACTTCTTGGGGGTTAAGAAGCAATCGGGCCAGAAGGGCCACTTTTTGCACTTCCTCTTGGGAAATAGCCATAGGACTACTCTCCTGGCGAATAAAACACCCCCATAAGGATTAGCACCCCCCTTTAGGGAAAGGCAATTGCCCCTAGATTGGTTTAACCGCAGAGAAACTGGGAAGTTAGGATTCCTTTTTCTTCTTTTTTCCTTTGGCGGGTGGGGCAGTTTTTGTGGCCGATTCCCCAGCGGATTTTTCCGGCATCGGGGGAGGTTCGGGGCCGGTTTCTAACGGCGGTAGTTTGAACGGTGCTACCCGGATGATCCGGGTGACTGCACCACTTCGCAGGCACTGGGTGCAGACCCGAATCCGTTTGTGGGTCCCATTGGGGGTGGTAATGCGAACCCGTTGCAAATTGGGTCGAAACTGCCGAGGGGAAATTCCAGTAACCTTTTTGCCCACCCCACCGAGGTATTTGGCCTTCCCACGGGTGGTGATCTGATTGCCCATCATGGCTTTTTTGCCGCAAATCTCACATTCTCTAGCCATCGGTATCACTTTCCTTTCCAAACCTACCGAAGAGTATCATCCCGGTTATTCCTGGTAAACTTGTGCTCTTGGGAGAAGGAGGCCTTCTCCGGGAAGCCCCCTTGCCGGCAAGAGGGAAGCTTCCGTTTAGAAGGGTGCCAAAAGTCCTGTGTAATATCTGCGTAAAAATATAAGTATGCGGTCTAACCGGCCCGAAGACAAGAGAGAGTGGGATTTTTTCCGTTTAGACGGCCTGTTGCCCAGGGCGTTGGGAATCGGGGGATGGCCGAAAGAAGACCGATAAAACCATCATAACCTCTTTGAAATAAAAAGGTTAGGAAAAAATCCAGGGAGAGTCTTTCCCCCACTCCGGTGGGCAGCCACCGGCCTGTTTCCAAAAGCCTCAGGGCCGCGGGCAGGAGGCCCAACAGGCCGGTTGCCGGGGGAAACCGGCCCGGCTGCAAAAGAACCAAGGTTTTGCATGGGCCAAAGGAAAGAGCAAGAAACGGACATGAAGGAGCTAGGCGGAAGGCTGGGGGTAGTCGAATCCTCTTTGTTTAGGTACGATGTTTAGGTACTATCTGACTTTCTTACCGCGTAGCAACTACCCGGGTCCTCCTGCCGTCGAGAGCCTTTTTTATTCCGAAGGTTTTCTTAGCACCATTGGGGAGATACCTATGACCAAACCGGAAGATTTGTACGAAGCGATTCTCACCGGGAATGCGAAGGCGGCGGAAGAGGCGGCCAAAGCCGCCCTGGATGCCAATATGGATCCGAATGAGCTGTTGGCCAAATATATGATCCCGGCCATGGACGAAGTGGGGCGGCGGTTTGAGTGCAATGAGTATTTTGTGCCGGAGCTTCTGATCGCCGCCCGGGCCATGAAAAAGGCCCTGGAGGTTTTGACGCCGAAGTTAGCGGCTTCTGGGGCCAAGGCCGCTGGCCGGGTGGTCATCGGGACGGTCCAGGGCGATTTGCACGACATCGGCAAAAACCTGGTCGCCTCGATGCTCGAAGGCGGCGGATTTGAAGTTACCGATCTCGGCATCGATGTGCCGCCCGAACGGTTCGTCCAAGCAGCGAAAGAAAAGGGGGAGGGCACGATTGTGGCCATGTCCGCCCTGCTCACCACTACCATGACCATGATGCCTAAGGTGATCCAGGCCTTGGAAGAAGCTGGCCTGCGATCCAAGGTCAAAGTGATTGTCGGCGGCGCCCCGGTCACCCAGCAATATGCAGACCAGATTGGCGCCGACGGCTATAGCGACAATGCCAGCGGGGCGGTAGCCTTGGCCCGGCGACTGGTGGGCCTCCAGGCCTAGAAAAGCGTTACCCCTTGAGCGGAATGGAGTTCCATCGGAGGGACCTGCTTGGCAGGCCCGGAAAAGCGGTGATCCAAGCCAGATGCCCCAACGGCCCGAACCTGACAAGCATATCCCTCCAAGGGGCTTTTCATTCGGATAACTTGACTGTATCACCGGGAAGAACGACCACCATCTGTGGTGTTCGATCCGATTTTCAGCACCTCCATCTAGGAGGGGGGCCGGGCGGGTAGATACAGTCAAAATAAGAGGTTACAAAAGCTGTAACATTTTAGCCGAAGGGAGAGATGGCTGTGTCATTCCTGCATAAGCAGGACGCCAGGTTTATTCCCCCACAAACGGGAACCCAGGGAAGATGGACTTCTCCTCCTTTCTGGACTGCCGCTTTCGCGGGAATGACCGACTGGCTTTAGCCCGCCGGGGGAGAGGCGAGTTGCTTCATTCGGCTAAAATACTACCAAAAGCTTTTCATCGTCGGTTCTCTTTTTGCCATTTTTCTGCTCCTAAAGAGCATGTTTTCTTCGTGTGGGGAGTTTTTCGTGGATGGCCATTGAAGGTTTGATCATTATCGGCGAGTCGATCAACGATTCCGTTCCCTCGACCCATGCACTTTTCGAGGCGGGCGATTGGGAAGGCATTTTGGAGTTGGCACGAAGTCAAGATGCTGGCGGCGCCGCCTATATTGATGTCAACGTGGGGATGCGCCCGCCGGACTTTATGGCGGAGGCAGTCCGCCGCATCCAGCAGGTTACCCGAAAGCCGTTGGCTATTGATACGCCGGATCCGGAGCTAGCCCGGGCGGGGTTGGAGGCGTATGACCCGGGCAAAGCGGACGGCCAACGGCCCATCCTCAATTCCATCTCGCCGCTTCGGACCAGGATGTTCGATTTGTGGGCGATTCAGCCGTTTCGTCCTCTCTTGCTCATTTCAGAACATAGCGTGGATGGCCGGTCCCAGCCCTGCCGAACCGCTGAGGAAACCTATCAGGCAGCCCGGTTTTTGCTCCAAGAGGCCCTGAAACGATGCCCTGGCCTGGAGAAACAGGATTGCATCTTCGATCCGGGCATTGCGCCGATCGGCTCCGACGTGGAGGGGAACCTAGTGCGGCTGACCCGGGCCATGGAGATGATCCATAACGATCCGGAGTTTGCCGGGGTGCATTTTTCCGTGGGCTTAAGCAATTTCACCGTCATGTTGCCGCCCCGTCGCCGGGATGGTACGCCCGTCAAAAGCAGCCTGGAGAGTGCGTTTCTGACCAAGGCCATGCCGTTGGGCTTGGATATGATCGTCGGCTCGGTCAAGCGACGATATGAACTCCTGCCGCCCGATCACCCGGCCATGCAATGCCTGGAAGACTGCCTGCGAAGGCCCGGTTTTGAGGCTATCCTGCGCGTCCGGCAATTTTATACGGAATAAAACCTTTATACGGAATAAAACCGCCCACCCCAGTTCCGCCTTCCGCTTTTGTAGGGCGACTGTATCCACTGGAAGTCATTCCCCCAGAAACCTCTGAATCATTTAACGTGGACAAAAAGTACGTATTTCGGGAGATTTTCGGACAACCCTGTATATTGGCTGCTGGCAATGCTAGCACCCAATAAGTTGTGGCTGCCTCCACACCCTTCGAGGCCGAAAACATAATCAACAGTCCATATAGTTCACTATATTTTGGGGATTTTTCAGAGGTCCCCCAATCTATGGGGTTCGAGCCGATTCTTACCCCTGCAAGTGGCAGGGACCTGACCGGGTGGTCCGGTCAAACTAGAAAAAGTGTTCTTTGGGTTTTTGGGGAGACGGCATTGTTTTCGTGGACGGGATTATTTTTCCAGTTGGTCGGCCGGAATGCGGGCCAGGCTGATCCGCTCGTAAGGATGTTTTTCCCCACGCTCATACAAACACAGCACCGTGCCGTCCGGCAGAACGGCTAAACAGGAGTACGCGGACGGCCCAGGCCAAAGCACCTTCGCCCTCGGCCAAGTCTTTCCCTCGTCTTCGCTCAGCCGGAGGGTCATCTTCGTGCGCTGTTTCGGATCAGCCGGGTTGGAAAACAGAATCCGGTTTTTGCTGCCCGGCCGGTTGGGATCGTCCAGGCTGTAGCGGCGGATGCTGGCCTGGCAGACCGGCTCCGGTAGGGCCGGATCATAGGAAACTGGCGTCCAGGTCAAGCCGCCGTCGGCGCTGAAGGCCACGGCCCGGCAGGTGTGCTGCCGGTTGTAATTCCGCATATTGAGCATCAGTCGCCCGTCGGCCAGCTCCACCACCTCGCATTCATTGGTTTTAGGCCCGGCGGCGCCGCCCAAGCGCCAGCTCCGGCCGCCGTCGTCGCTAAAAATCACATGGGAGGCCCACTCGCCGCTATCGGCGATATGGTCGCAGGGAATCACCAGCCGTCCGCTCCGAAGCTGAATACCGGCGCCTGGTCCGGTAGCATACCAGGACCACTCGGATTTTTTGACCTGCGAGGTGATTTCTACGGGTTTGGCCCAACTGCGTCCGTCGTCGGTGCTATGGGTCAGCCAGACGGTCCGGGTCCCTTTGCTTTTGCGGGCTACGATCTGCGGCTCCGAATCCACGCCCAGATTATGGGTCATTAGCAGCCAGATCACGCCGGTCTTCTGATCGACCACCGGGCAGGGATTGCCGCAGGTATTCGGCCCATCGTCCCAAACCACCTGTTGGCCGGAAAACGTGCGCCCGCCGTCCTCGCTCCGACGGACCAGCAGGTCGATGTCGCCGGTGTCGCTTTGGCTATGTTTGCGTCCTTCGCAAAAAGCCAGTACCGTCCCTTTCGGCGTTACAATCACCGAGGGGATTCGGTAGGTATGGTAGCCGTCTTGGCCGGAGATATAGACATCGACCTGCTCGATCGGTGTGCGGGGATCGGTCTGGGGGCTGGGCTTATCCGACGAGGCAGCCGACCCGGCCGATCCCGACGAAGCGCCCGATGCAACAGAAGCCGAGGGCGTCACCTGGCCCGAAGGGGAGTGTTGTGGAAGGGGCTGATCTGGATTGGCTCGGGGCAGATGGTCGGCAATAGCATGTTCTTGAATGGGCTGATCTGAAGCGGCTTGGCGGATGTGGCCCGAAGGGGGCTGCTGTGGGAGGGGCTGGGGTGGAGCGGCTTCGGGCGTCTGGGCTGAAGGGGGGTGCTTTTCTGGCTCCTTGGTGGGAAGAGCATGTTTTTCCGGTTCCTTGACGGGAAGGGTTTGTTTTCCTGGTTCCTTCGGAGGAGGGGTTTTCTCAGCTTCTTTGGACGAAGGGGCTTGGCCGGTCGGTTGGGCGGTGGCGGCGGCCGGATGGGGGATGTCAAGAATTCGGCCGGTTGCAGTGAACTGATATACCCTCATCCGACTCCGCCAGGGTCGAAGGCTCACCTGCCCGATCGGCCCGCCATCGCTGGGCATCGTATAAACCACCTGCCCATCTACCAAAAACCGCATCTGGTTTCCTTTACGGACTATCTCTAGCCGAAACCGTCGGCCTTCCGGGATATGCCCTTCCGTAGGTCCTAAGACCTGTTGGCCGCCGGGAAAGATCGGTCCTTGGACAAACATCCGATGGTTGCCGCCGGACAGTCCGAAGTGATTGCCTTCGCCCAGCACGACGGAAGCCCCACTCCGCTCCACCTGAAAGATGCTCAGTTCCAGCTTCAGATGGAAATCGCCCGAACCGATGGCCCGCACCGTGCGGAGCAAATTGCCCGGTCCGCTGCCTTCCAGAAAACCTTCCCCTTGCACCCACTTCTGGCCGACCGATTCGACCAACTCGGCTTTTCCGTCGGCCACGAAGACGGTTTCCTCCGGTTGGTCCTGGACGGGTCCTTCGGCAGGATCGCTCCCAGAAGCACTCGTCCAGTGCTGCGGTTCCCGGCCCGCCTCCAACAGGTTCGACGGTCCGGCTGCCGGATGGTCGGCCAGGTTTTCCGCCGTGGGTAGTGCCCGCATTCCTAGCCGAAGCGGCGAGGGGGCAAGCAGGCCGATAATCTGCCGACGCCGGTCCATCCGGATGGGCAACGGCCAAGGGCCTGGTTCCGGCGGCATCCTTCCGGGATCAAATTCCAGCCGAAGTTCTCGTCGCACCAGCGGCAATTCTGCCCACAGCCAACAGGCCCACTGGCCGATGAATCGGGCTGGTTTGGGTAAAGCGGTCTGGCCGGGGAGAGGAATGGGCGTTATGGTAAATTTAAGTTCATATTCTCCTGCCGGCAGGGGCACTTCAAACCAGGTCCACCGATGCGGCAGGTGGGTCTGTTCCCGCTTGGGCGGCGACCGGACCACACGCACCGTCAGAGGCTTATCGTCGGCTTTAACCTGGCAATCGACCGCATAGCCTAATCCATAATCCGGGTCCACAAGAAGGTGCAAGGCCGATTGGACGACTTCCCGGGGGACCCAGACCCGACACCCCCCTTCGATCTTCCAGACTTCTCCAGGTTGAAAACCAGCAAACACCTTAAAAGAGAAGTTTTCCGCCCGGCATGTTGGGGCGGGACCGGCAAACTCAATCGGCAACAGGGCCAATGGGCCGGACAGATCGATCGGCTTTCCGTCTAACCAAGCCGCCCGCACACCGGCCGGAAGCCGAATCGCCGCTTGTTGCCCGGGTTGGCCGAACAGTTCATATTCGATCTGCCGATCTTGTCGGCGCAGTTCCCGGATCGGTAGTCCGGCCAGGGGCGGCCCAGAGGGGGCCGATTCCGTGGCCGGTTGGGCCGCTGGGTCTTGGCCCACCGCAGGCGACAAGCTGCCGGTGCCCGAACCCCCCTGTGCCACCGGCTCCGCCCCAGAAACCATCTCCAGTTCGATTAATACGGTCTCATAGGCGCTCAGCTCCAGTTCCAGGCGATCTCCGTAAGCAAACCAGCGGGGCAAAGTTTCATATCGGGGATAGATGATCCGAGCGAGCAAATGGTCCTTTTGGTCCTTGCCCGTCGCATGTTGTGGCGGATTTTCACCGGCAGCGCCGTCCGTGCCTGCCGGCGCCTTTTCCCACCCGATGGTCGTATCCAAAGGAATACTGACCTTTCTGGGGTCGATAAACGGGTTCCGAAGGGCAAGGATTCCCCGGTGGCCTCGCCAATGGGCATATCCATAGGGTTCTCGCTGAAACGGATCGCCCAGGATCAGTTCGGTCTGGGCCAGCACGTCCGCATTCTTGCGTGCCCAGCGCAAAAGGGACGCCAAAAAGGCCCAGTCCTGCTGCCCCTTGGTGAAAAAGGCTGGATTGATGTACAGGGTCAGGAGTCGGCAACCCCGGCCTAAGACGATGATGGCGTTATCTTCCCATTTTTCGGGGGTGATGACGATGATGCCCAGATGTTCAATAGCCGCCGGTGGATACCCCGGATGTTCCCGGCACCGTTGCCGGAACACGGCATCCCGGGTGGTCGTGGCGCTGTCGCGCACAATCGGGGCCGGTACCACAATATCCGGATAATCGCCGGATACGGATCCCCAGATGGAGTCGGCATACCGGAGCCACCAGGGACTAAGCCACATTCCGCAGGTCGGGTCCAGGAAGATGCCGGGCCGTTCTCGCCGGACCGCCTCCAAAAGCTCGATATAGGCCTCCGTATTTGCCTCTTTGGCGTATTCGCCCGGTAGGTGGCCGTGGCCCGGATTGTCGCAGGTGGCGCAGAACCCGTCGAACTTGTAAAAGGCCAATTGGTACTCCCGGGCAAGCCGGGTTACCACCTCCTGAATGTCCCGCCGATATTTCGGCCCGGATTGGCACAAAAACCAGGGATTCGAGTTGACCTCATAACCGGCCTGGGCGCCCCAGGGGGCGTGGTTATAACCGCTGGACGGCGAAAGCCACAGGCCCAATCGGCCGTTCTGCTTCTTGAGCTCTTCCACCAGTGGCTGAAATCCTCTAGGAAACCGGTCCTTCTGAATGGCCCAGAGGCTGTTTTTTTCATCCCAGCCGTCGTCGATCGTGAAGGTGTCGAACGATTCGCCGAACGGCTCCCAGAGGTTTTTGCGGAACGTTTCGATCAGGGCCAGGCAGTTTTGCTCGGTGGGCGGCATCAGGGTCCACCAGGTGTTGTAGTTGACAAAAAGATTCAGGTTCGGCGGAGTGGCCTGGAAACTGGCCACATACTGGCGGAACCGTTGGATCAGTCGGCCCGGCTCGGCCACTCCGACGACAGCCGTTTTACTCCGCCACCTGTCCTGGATGCGTCGGCCCGGATAGTGAACTAATTTGACTTTCCCTCCCTCATACAGGTTGTGCCCGGCCGGGAACTCCAGACCCCAGAAGGTATCCTCCAGAAAGACCGGCTGGCCGAAACCCTGATGGGTGCAGGTACCAGGCAATTCCACCACCCAGGCTTCTACCCGTCGGAGGTCCAAAGGCGTCTGGGTCCGAAGCTCCACATCCCGACGGGCAAAGAAATCCTGCCCCCGCAGCTCATAGACGATCTGCAAGGCCAAGCCCGGCCTTTTGCCTTCGTAGTGGAACACCAGGCGCTGGCCTCCCCCCGGGAGCTGTTGCAGATCGGCCTTTTGCAGCCGGAAATCCTCTGGACCAAGCGCAGGCTGGCCCTCCAGGCCAATCTGGAATGCTTCGCTGGCAATCGGCAACGTTTTGTGGGCCAATTTGTTTTCGATCCGCACGAGCCGGGCCTGCCCGGCCTGCTCTTGGAAATGGAACGCCACCGCCGCATTGCTCAGCACCCATCGGGACAGTTGTACATCATATGGTTTCGCCGGGTCTTGGACTGCCTCCCCAGCCACGGAGACCGCCCCAGAGGCGGCCAACATGCAGAAAGTACCAGCAGCGGCCAGTAACACCACCGTCGGCCAAACCCTTCTGGTTGGGTACGCTTGCCGGAGTGGGCTCCCTTGGGTTCGTTGCATGAGCAGGACTCCTTGTGAAATAAAGGTCCTATGGAAATATGAAATCTATCCACGCCACATCTGTGTGCTCTTGTGCGGGCGGCAAGAATTCCTTCCTGCTATTGCCTGGTAGGAGAGAACCTTAGGAGGGTTGGGAGGGATTGTCCGCTGCCAGGAGTAATTTCGATCCGGAGATGGGTTACACCCTCCCACTGCCACCGCCATTTAGAATCCATTATCATGGCAGCCTACCGACACGTCTAGAGTCGGAAGAGAGGATAAGGAAAAAGTAACATTTAGCCGAGTAGAGGGGCGTGCTTGGCAGGCCCACAAAAGCAGCGATCCAACAGAGATACTTCCCAGGGCTCGGACCTCCGAAGCAGGGTCCTCCAATGGTCTTTTTCATTCGGCTAAAATGTTCCAGGGAAAATTTTGTGATACCTCCTGGCTGCCCCCTTATGACGGCTCCAGCCGATACCAAGGCAGCAACAGCCTCTGCAAACCCGGCAAGGGGGGTTTTGCCCGGCTTGCCCAGACGGGGAGAATTCAAGAATCTGGCAAACTGCCGTGATACGATTCATTTTCGTAAAACCAAGAGCCACAGAAGTACCAGAAAAACCAGAGAGGTTCGTGCCTCTCCCATTTACGAAGAGCAACAGGAAGTTTCGCCTCTTTCGGGGCGGTCTGGAAATCTTTCGGGAGTCAGTCTGGAAATCTTTCGGGAAGGTGAGGTGTTTGCCCAACAGGATGAGCCGGAGCGGAGGTATCTTCCACGCCATAGGAGGATTCCAGGAGCGGTCCGATGAAATTGGTCATTGCCATCATCCAACCGACGAAACTCAAGGCCGTTCATGAGGCCTTGGAAAAGATCGAGGTTACCCGGATGACCATTTGCGACGCCCAGGGGTTTAGCTGGCATGGTCGGCCGGACACCTACCGCGGCCGAGAAGTCCGGACGAAAGTCCTCCGGAAAATCTGCCTGGAGATCGTCGTCAACGACGACTTTTTGGACCGCACGGTGGAGACGATTTTGAACGTAGCCCGTACCGGCCTGGAAGGGGCACCGGGCGACGGCAAAATCTTTGTCGTTCCCGTGGAAGAGACGATCCAAATCCGGGACGGAACCCGCGGCCCCGGTGCCGTCTAATGCAAACTCCCCCATGAGGATGTGCTCTCTAATTGGACCGTATCTGCCCGGTCCGCCCCCTACCAGTTGTAGGGCCTAAGAGGCTGTCCCGGGATTCCGTTTTTCGCCGG
>Ga0209017_10000152_pt1 | contig 69449 bp, 57 predicted proteins | sample YNPBryunderm2012_FD_185812 | JGI IMG/M metagenome (GOLD analysis project Ga0209017, IMG submission 185812) | Anoxygenic and chlorotrophic microbial mat microbial communities from Yellowstone National Park, USA - YNP Bryant MS undermat 2012... ... | reverse complement strand
CAGGTTGATCAAGGCACCGGCGCGGCACACCGCCTTCACGACCCGTCGGCACGATCAGTAGCGGTCGGGAAACTGTCCACATCGAGTGAGAGAGGAACAAGCCCTTTGAGCGAGCCTGCCAGGTTCAGGGGATGTCATCTCCGGGGTATGATCGTTGTCACAGTAGTTGACTCCGGGTCGTGCTCGGATTGACCTTCACCTGGATTGCGGAAGGAGAAATAATCGTATCTCGGACGGTCCGGCTTGCGAAGGGAAGGATGGCCGATGATGATGCGATCGCGACCGAGTCTGGACCTGTTTTTTATCAGCGGGCTGATCCTGTTTTTGGAACTGGCTTTGATCCGCTGGCTGCCGGCACACGTCCTATACTTGTCATTCTTTACAAATACGGTGTTGCTGGCCAGTTTTGTGGGAATGTCAATCGGATGCATGATCGCACGGAAACCGGGGCGGGAACTGCTGCGGACGCCGTACTGGTTGGCTGGAACGCTGATGGGCGGACTGATCGTCAACTGGTTCCGTAAGGCGGTGGAACGGTACACGACAGTGGGTGATGCCACGTCACCGGATGTGGTTTTTTTCGGGACCGAAGTCAGTGCCTTACTCGGCGGCCGTTTTACCATCCCGGTCGAGCTGGTGGCGGGGCTGTTTTTCTTCCTCGCGGGTGCCTGCCTGGTCGGGCCAGGTCAAGAACTGGGGCGAGCGTTCAATCGGATTCCGAGTCGGACACGAGCGTATGCTTTGAATTTGTTGGGGAGCCTTACTGGAATCGGTTTATTGGCAGGCTGCTCGTGGTTGTCTCTGTCTCCGGTTGTTTGGTTTGCCATCATTGCCGGGGGAATTCTCTTCGTGTTGTTGCAGTCGCCGGCTGAAGCGGCCGCGGAGACGCCGGGCGGGCCGGCAGCGTCTGCTTCGCTGCGCCCGGGGCTACCGCAGTATGCATGTTTGGCGGTGACGGTGCTGCTCGCCGGTGTGACCTCCGGAATCGTCAACCCAGGCGGCGACCGAGAAATCATCTGGTCGCCGTATTATCGAGTCGATTATGAGGACAATCATCGACTGATCGTGACGAATCTGATCTCGCATCAGCAAATGCACTCCAGGAACGGCGATCTGGTGGTGGAGTATGAAATTCCGTATCTGCTGCATCACGCGGTTCGTTCGCAACCGATTCGGCGGATCTTGATTATCGGTGCCGGTTCGGGCAATGACATTTCACGCGCGCTTGCCTGGGCTCCGGAAGCTACGATCGATGCTGTCGAAATCGATCCGGTGATTCACTCGATCGGGGCTCGGCATCATCCGGATCGGCCTTATGACGATCCGCGGGTGAGCGTGCATCTGAATGACGGTCGGAATTTTCTCCGCAAAGCCCCGGCGGGAGAATACGATCTGGTGATCTTTGCCTTGATTGATTCACTGGTGTTGCACTCTGGGTACAGCAACCTGCGGCTGGAGAGTTATCTGTTTACCCGGGAATCGTTCCGCGACGTGGCGCGGGTGTTGAAGCCGGACGGCTGGGCCGCCATTTACAACTACTTTCGGCAGGGCTGGATAGCCGCCCGGATTCGCGATTCCCTGGCGGCGGAATTCGGAACGGAGCCGGTGGTGTTGACGAATCCGCCGCGGCCCGGTGACCGGCTTGGCCTGGACGACGAAGATTTCCTGGGCACTGGCGGATTCGCCGCTTTCATTGCTGGCCGTTTTGGGGCATTGCAGTCGTTGACGGCTGCGTTCGCTGCTCATGGCAACAGCTACTGGGTTCCCCGCGAAGCGGTGGTTTCACCGAGCAACCCGGGGCGATTCGGACCGGAAAAACCGAGCGACGGCAATTGGACAGAACTCCGCAGTGTGGTGATTGAACCGTCGTCGGGATTGCCGGCCGCCACCGACGACTGGCCGTTTTTGTACGTGCGTCTTCCTGGGATTCCGAGCCTGACCTGGCGTGGGATCGGGCTCACCTTGTTCTTATCGGCTGTTTTGTGGTATGTGTTCCGCCCCCGGCGAACCCCAGACATCGTGACCGTCAACAGGCCGAGCGTGGATGATCGGGGGTTGCTGCTGCGAGCCTTCTTGCTCGGTGCTGGCTTCATGCTGATTGAAACAAAGGCGGTGGTGGAAATGGCCTTACTGTTTGGCAGTACCTGGATTGTGAACACGGTGGTGTTCACCGCGATCCTGGTGATGGCCCTTCTAGGAAACCTGTTTGCCGGGTGGGTTCGACCGCAACGGCTGGAGGGCTATTATCTCGGCCTGTTTCTCGCGTTGATCGCCGGACTCTTAGTACCGATGGATGCGTTTCTCGGGCTGGCCAGGGTGCCGCAAATTCTGGCATCGTGCCTGCTAGTCTTTGCCCCGCTGGTGTTTGCGGGGGTGATTTTTCCGGTTTCGTTTGCCAGGACTCCTTATCCGGACCGATTTTTTGGAGCAAATATCGCCGGAGCCCTGTTTGGCGGCTTGGCAGAGAATGCTTCCCTGTGGCTCGGTTTCCAGAATCTGTTATGTGTGGCGATCGGGTTGTATGGTCTATCGAGTCTGTTTGGTGGTTACGGATTCTTGACTCCTGGCGTGGAAACGGAGGTATAATTCAGGAAAGTGATCGGTTGTCTTCTCGTGTTCTTCATAAAATCGGTCGCCCTCTCCGGGGAATGTCGCTCGTGGCTCATTCTTCCGGTTTTCCCAGCGACACAACCGATCGCCAGTAGGGAATGCCGGAATTTTTTGAATTCTCTTCCGTCTGGCATTCATGGTGGACTTCCCTCACCGGTGCCTGATCTGTGTGGCCTGGGATCTCTTGTCCATCAGTCCGAGGGGAGGCAGAATCATGGCCGACATGAATGAGGGTGTGCCCGATGATCGTCGCGGAGGGTTGCGGCCGGTGCCTCCGACCACGGCTGTCAACCCGGCAGTGATTCGTTCGGGTCGAGAGGCCATCTCCACGGAACTGGCCTTAACGATTTATCGGCAGATGGTACGGACCCGGGCGTTGGAAGAACGATCCATCAAAATGTCGAAGTCTGGGGAAGCGTATTTTTGGGTCGGCGGTCCCGGCGAAGAAGCCGTGAATGTGACGCTGGGTTTGCAAGTCCACAAGGGATCTGGGCCGGCCTACGATTATCTGCACTTGCATTACCGCAACGCGGGCTGCTTGCTAGCCATGGGGATGCCGATGGTGGATCATATGCGGCAACTGGCGATGCGAGCCACCGATCGCTTTAGCCGTGGCAGAAACTTTGTCGGACATTATGCGATTCCTGAGTGGAATGTGGTGCCGGTCACCTCGGTGATTGAAGTGCAATGCGTGATGGCTCCGGGAACGGCCCTTGTGCAGAAACGGTATGGTGGGGAAGGCATTACGATCTGCGTCAGCGGCGACGCCGGGACGGCAGAGGGTGATTTTGAAAGTGCCTTGCTGTGGGCGAGCCGGCCGGGGAATGAATTGCCGTTATTAATGCTGGTGACGAATAATCACTACGGCATCTCGACACGCCACGAAACACAGCATTCCGAGCGGAGAATCGCGGATCGCGGGATTCCCTTCGGTATTCGCGGTGAGACGGTCGATGGCAATGATCCGATCGTGGTTTGGCACGCCATGGATCGGGCGATGCGGTATGTCCGTCGGGAACGGCGGCCGTACATTTTGGAAACACTTGTCAGCCGGCTGCATGGCCACTCGTCTTCGAGCGGGGCGTTGCGGACACCGGGCGAAGTTTGTTGCCTGGCGGAGTTCGAGCAGAAGTTGCTCGACTGCGGGGCGATCGATCCCGAGGGAATTCGCCATCTCTGGGAGGAAGCCCGGCACGAGGCGAATGCTGCCGCCGAGCAGGCAATGACGGAACCGCAACCGACGGTTGATGATCTTTACCGTGATACCTACGCTCCGTCCGCCGTCGACCGTGTTTATCCGCAAGATTATACTGGATTACCGGCTCGGGAATTCGGATGAGCCCACCTTTGCGAGAGTTGTCGAAAATTCTTGCCGACCACCCTTTTTGAGGCCAGCCTTGCCAAGATCGCGATGTTTTGGCCGGCAATTCACCCGGGATTTTCGTAAAACAGGATTGCGTCTGGTGATCGATCCATCCACGCAGAGTGTCTCGGCGCGATCTCATGGCCACGATGGTTCAAGCGGTTCGGCTGGCGTTGCACTACGGGGAAACATATCTGGGTGTGACCGATATTTTTGGCGAAGATGTCGGTCCGCCGCTGGGGGGAGTGTTCACCGCGACGCAGGGGTTGAGAACCGCCTGGAATTCGCCGCTGGATGAACGTGGGATCCTTGGTTGTGCCATGGGGATCGCGTATGCCGGCGGGCGTCCGGTTTGTGAAATTCAGTTCGCGGACTATGCATTTAATACCATCGATTTGATGAAAATCGCCGGCAATCAGCGTTGGGCGAGTGCCGGCAACTTCCCGATGCCGATCGTGGTGATGACCCCGAGCGGGGCTGGGATTCGCGGCAGCATCTACCATTCACACAGCTTTGAAAGCTGGGCCAGTCGACTTCCCGGCTGGAAAATCGTTATGCCGAGCAATCCGCTTGATGCCTACGGCTTGATGTTGTCGGCGATTGCCGATCCGAATCCGGTGATGGTATTGCTGCCGAAAGCGTTGCTGCGAGTGCGTGGGGAGGCGTTAATTCCCGGTGAACCTGCGGATTATGAGGAACTGTGCCGGCGAATCGATGCCCCAGTCGGCGAGGCACGGGTAGCTTGGCAACCCCAGTGGCCAGAGGTGCAAGAGTATTTTGTTCCGATCGGCCAAGCTGCCCGGGTCCGGGAAGGAACCGCTGCCACGGTGATCAGTTATGGCCGGCATCTCCCGATGGCGGTTCAGGCGGCGGACGAACTCACGGTCGAAACCGGGCACGAATTCGACGTGATCGACTTGCGAAGCATTTTCCCCTACGACTGGAACTGTATTGCCCGCAGTGTGGAAAAAACCGGGCGGGTGCTGATCATCAACGAGGATACGGAAGTATCGAATTTCGGTGAGCATCTGCTGCGGCGAATCATCGACGAGCATTTTTATGATCTGCTGGTGAAGCCGCGGTTATTGCTCGGAAAGCATCTCCCGGGGATCGGCCTGAACCAGGTGTATGAAAGCAATACGGTCCCGCAGTTGGAACATATCCGCGCGGCCTTGCGGGCACTCGTCGAAGAACCAGCCTAGCCACCACCGTTCGAGGACGGTGAGCCGCACTTGTTCAAGCAGTGGCTTGCCAGCCTTTGCGGACCGGGCGGCACTAGAAGGCATTGGATTGATTTACGATGCGATCACCGCAGCGATGAGGCGAGCAAGGTGCGACCAGCCGCTGCTCTCGGGAAGAAGGGGTATGGCAGCTTGCAAGGATGTCCGAGCCAGATCATCGTGACCCAGCGACAAATACGCCAGCGCCCGGTTGAACAGAATCGGCCCGGAATCGCTGAGGCTGCTCAGAATCGCGAGAGCGTCGGCGGGCTGATGCTGCAGCCACAACAAGGCCGCTTGCTGATTCAGCCAGGCGGTTCGGAAGGCACTGTCCGGGGCAGGCTCGATCCGGGCAAGGATGCTGCCGGCTTGGGTAGATTCGCCGAGTTCAGCGGCAATCCCTGCGGCGAGTAATGCCTCTGGGACCTGCCCCGCCGGAGCGATTTCCGCCAGCCATTTTCGCAATCCAGCAAACCCCGGCACGGGCGGCGGCGGAAGCGATGATCGGTCAAGGCGAAAGGATTCGGGCTGAAGCCGAGCGAATTCGCGGACACGCTGGGGAATGATCCCCGCGGCGCAGGGTACCGCCGGGCTCGGACACGGCAGCAGGGCCAGCCCCGCCCACTCCGGCGGAATCGCGAGACGGGGAGTGGTTCCGGCAAGCAGCGGAAAAACGGCCAGGGCTTCCGACCAGAGTGTCTGCACGGGGATCAGAAATCCGCCCGCTATGTCGTGGGGTTCAACATCGCCCACCGCCGGCAGGGCATGGCGGGCATGCGCCGCGGGATCCTGGAGATATCGTTGCAACAAGTCATTAAGATTCGGTGACTTGCGAACGGATTGATGCTGGAAGTCGGACATGGCCGAGAACCCTCGGGATCGGTTCATGGTTCGGATCGCTTACATTCAAAACGACATTTCCGGGCAGGCTTGCGCGGGAACTTGCCAAACTGCCATGAACTTCCGAGGATAGCCGCGTCTTGAACCGTGTCAGCGAGGAAATTACTGGGCTGTCTCCGGTTTTTTCTCGGCCGAGGGCTGTTGCCGGATCGGTGAGGGGAAGGCTTGAATGAGCGGCAGAATGTCGTTGCCGCTTCCCGCAAGTAAGCCGTGAATCACCAGCAATTTCCCCTTGAGATCACCAGCTGCCTCGCCTGTGGCCACGGGGAGGATCCGTTCGATTTGATTGCCGGGGATGAGTTTGCCGAACTGCTGAATGTGCAGGATTGTTCGATCAGCGGCTTTCAGGCGAAGCAATTCGGGCTGATCTTTTGCCAGTGCCAGATTCAGCAAATCTTGCTGGACCGGCGCGGAGGGAAGGGAGCGTAAAGCATCCACGGCCAGCGAAGCCAGCTCCGGATCGTGAAGGGCTTGGCGGATGGCCGATTCGGCGGGGCGGATGTCATAGCCGTGGATTTCTCCCGCGGCGATTTTCTGGAGCCACTCCAGGGCATAGCGGGCGGCAAGCCGCTTTTCTTCCGGGGAGCGTGGTGATTGTGCCGGGTCCGCCAGTTTGCTGAAAAGATCATCACGGAAGCCGACGAGACTGTAGGGCTCCGGAATGATGACATATTCACTGCCGCTCGGAAGTTCTTTCCGTAATCTGTCTTCGAGAATCAAATCTCGCGAGGTGTCGCTTGGGAGAATAAGCTTTTCCGGGTTCAACTTCCGCCGATACAGATCCAGCCGCGCCCGGCGGGCCGGATCGAGAGCATTATTCAACTGTTCAATCATCCGCCCCAGAGCTTCCGTCGGCACCCGCTCGGTGCTTTCCGTAAATTCGGATTGCTTTCGAATCAAGTCGGTCAGCCGTTGCAGTTCCTGATAGGTATTCGGGGCGGATTCCATCGTGACGGGATATTCGACGGCCAAAACCGCGTAGGTTAATTGCGGCAGTCGCAAATCGAGCCGCTTTTGCAGATTGAACGAGATCGGGAAACTGACTGATTCAACCAGCCGTTGCAAGCGGGCCAGGCGGATTCGGGCCAGTTCTTGTAATTCCCGGTCCCGGGTTTGCCGAATCTCTTTCCGTTCCTGATCCAGGTCGAGAATCGGGGGTTTACTCGGATCGAAGGCAAACGGTGGGGTGACTGTAAAATCTTCCGTTTCGGTCACGGCGATCAACACCGCCAGTCGCAGCAACAAGTGTTCCAGAGGCACTGGACGGGGCTGATCCGCCGAGGCGACCACGAAGACGCTGCGGCCGCCGCGATAAGCACTGTCGGCCAGTTGTGTCACGACATCGCGGAGTTCCGGATATGCGAGATGACGATCGAGAATAATCAAATCGATGTCAGACGCCGATTTCACACGCTGCAGCAGATCTCGCCCGGTTACGGCACGCTCGGTGGAATACCCCAGTTCCCGCAGATAACTTTCGAGCTTGGCGGCGCGGTTGTCGTTCGGATCGCCGATCAACGCTCGTCCTTGTTCGCTAGCACCGGGGGGAGGGGTTTCTGAATTTAAGGCTCGGCTTAAGACCTCGATGATCTTGGCTTGGCGATCGTGGAGGGGTTTCCCCGGGGCTCGAAGCAATCCGATGGCTGCCGCGATTTGCACGCGTGGATCGGGATAATCCAGCGCACGTGAAAGTATCGGAGGTTTCACCACGACTTTCCCGTCAGGCAACGAAACTTTTGTCGGCACGGAGGCGGCACGATCAGCGCGGTCGGCCAGCCCCTGGGTCAAAGCAAACGCTAGGGCGGAACGACGATCCCGCATGGCGACATCCAGCATCCGGATTAACACATCGGTCGGTGTGGCGGCGAGCAACTGATACACAGCCGGGTCACTTTGACTGAGGACTCCGAAACGGTTACGAACGATTGCCCGCTCCGCAGCCAGAGCGAGAAACCCTTCCCGGGCCGACTCCAGCCCCGGTTCCCGTTGCAACGCCCAGCGGAAATTCCGTAAGCCGTAATATTCCTCGGCGACGGCTCGTGTCACATCGTGTGGCTCGACATTGCGAATTTCCGGATTCCAGGACCAGACTCGCACCTTGTCGGGCACCTGATCAAAATCGGTAAATCGGGCGGTTCCGTCCAGAAACGGCTTGGCCAAGTTTGTCAACTCGATTCCGGGGGTTGTTTTCGGAGTGCCGACCAGTTGCTGCAAGATTTCCCGAGAGACTCGGCGTACGAGCGGCATTTCGCCGGCGGGGGCCGACGAATAATACCACAACCACGGCAACGGATTCGTCTCAGCGTAGCTGATCATCGTCAGGACATCCGGTCGATTGGCTAAGGCAAAAAGCAAGTCGGCTTTGCGCTCATCCGGTAAGCCTTCGACGGCTGCCAGGATGCCAGGGACGATTTCCAGGCCGAGCCGCCGAACCGCACCGAGAATTCCCGCGGCCAGTTCCGATTCGCCCGCAGCTTGAAACGCCTGAATCATCGGCTGTACCACCGCGTCGCCGCCCTTCCGCAATTGATCCTCGGCATACAGTCGCTCTTCCCGGGTGGCACCGAGATTCCGAACGTACCGGGCAATTGTTTGCCGATCCCGATACAGCTTCTTCGATGCTTCCCGGGCACCGGCAATCAGAGTATCCACAGCCTTAATCGCTTCCGCCTGGGCGGCTGGATTGTCCGACCAGACCGGTACCAGTCGCAACCGTTCAAAAGCGGTGACACCGTATTGATTCTGGATGCCGAGATAATCTTGATCGGTCAGTTTTGCAGCCACGAGCGCTTTCAACTGCTCGGCGGCCAGATCGTACTTCCCTTCGCTGATCAGTTCACGGATCAGGCGAAATCGTTCCGAAGGAGACTGCAGATTCACCTCTTGCCGAGGTTGAGCCGACGCTTTCGGGGCTAAATCCAACGCGCTGAGGACAATCAGCCCCGGCACGAGCCCGAGTAAAACCGCGCGGAATCGCATCGGGGAACCCTCCGAATCCGGCTCAGTGTGACCGATCACGATACAATTGCAGAAACTCCAGCCCTGCTGGATGATGCTACTGACATGCATTCTGTACGGTAAACTTACTTCAGACAACCTTCTTCGCAAGCAACCAGGTCGGCAAATGTTTCACGGCGTCGGATCAGGCGGTGGCTGCGGCCTGTAACGAGGACTTCTGCCGCTCGCAAGCGGCTATTGTAATTCGAGGCCATCGCCATGCCGTAGGCACCGGCACTGAAAGTCGCCAGCAACGCCCCACGCCTTAAAGTCGGCAAATACCGCGATTTCGCCAAAAAATCCCCCGATTCACAGACCGGCCCGACCACGTCTTGCATCACCGTTCCAGGAATTGCCGCTTCATAATCCGCAGGAGTCTCAGGCACCTCGGCCGGCGGCTGCACCGGCCAGATCCGGTGAAAGGAATCGTAAAGAGTCGGCCGAATCAGGTCATTCATAGCGGCATCTTGAATAATGTACCGTTTTCCACCCGTCTCCTTCGTATACAGCACCCGGCTGAGCAACACCCCAGCATTGCCGACAATGAATCGACCCGGTTCGAGGATAAGGCGGCAACCGGTCTCCCGGACGGCCGGGAGAATTACTTCCGCAAAAGCCGTGGCTGGTAAGGCTTCCTGTTTGCGATAGTGGATGCCGAAGCCGCCGCCCATGTTCAAAAAGCGAATGTCGTGCCCTTGTTGTCGCAACTGGGCAATTAACAGCGCCGCCTTGGCCGCACCGGCCCGGTACGGCTCGGTACTCAGAATCGGTGAGCCCAGGTGCATATGCAGGCCCACCACCGCAAGACCCGGATGATTCACCACTCCTTCCGCGACTTCCAGAACGGTTTCAATATCCAGCCCGAATTTGACGCCTTTCACACTCGTGTCCGTCTTGGCGTGCGTCTTCGGTGGTAAATCCGGATTGACTCGCAAAGCGATCGGGGCCCGCTTCCCGAGATTCTGGGCGATTGTGCCGATGTTCAGCAACTCGTCTTCGCTTTCAACGTTGAAAAGCAAGATTCCTTGATCGAGGGCGTAGCGAATTTCCTCATCTGTTTTGCCCACGCCGGCGAAGACGATTTTGTTCGGAGAACCACCCGCTCGCAGGGCGCGGAATAATTCGCCACCGCTGGTGACATCAAAGCCTGAGCCGTGATTCGCCATCAGTTGGCAAATGCTCAGATTGCCGTTTGTTTTCACACTGTAAGCAATTACCGGCGCGGCCTCGGCAAACGCCGACTGGATCGCTTGCAGATGATGGACCAGCGTGGCTTCACTGTAAACAAACAATGGCGTACCGTACTCTTCCGCTAACAATGTGAGGGGAACATCTTCACAGTAAAGCAATCGATCCCGGTAATGAAAATGATCCATGGCGGTCGTTTCGACGGTGAAGGTGAGGAAGGCGGAACAGTCCGCCGGGATGGTGATTAATTAGCCCGGAACGCTTCCGAGCCGCGATTCCCAGAATTGTAGCTGTTTTTCCACCTCTGCGGGGGCGGTCGAGCCGTAACTTCGGAAGGCCGCGATACTATTCCGCACCCCGAGGACGGCTCGGGCCGCCGCGGCACTGCCAGGGAAACGCTCTTCGAAGGCAGAATCCGGGAGATCTTGCAGTCGGCAGCCTTGCTGTTCGCACTGCCGCACCAGTTGCCCTACCGCTTCGTGAGCGGTGCGCATCGGGACGCCCGCGGCAACAAATGCTTCCATCAACGTCGTCGCATCCAGGAAGCCATCGTTAAGCCGGCTGGCAATCGACTCCTCTCGCAATCGCGTTTGCTCGACCAGTGGAACGGCTACGCTCAGGCAGCCGGCCACGGTGTCGTAAGCATCAAACAACGCAGCCTTGTCTTCCTGCAGATCCCGGTTATAGGCCAGCGGTAAACCTTTGACCAGCACCAGCAAATTCTGCAATGCTCCGATCACCCGCCCGGTTTTACCCCGCGTCAGTTCCAGGACATCCGGGTTTTTCTTATGGGGCATGATGCTCGAACCGGTACAAAAGCTATCCGGCAAATCGAGAAACTGAAACTCGGTGCTCGACCAGAGCACCCACTCTTCTGCCCAGCCGCTTAAATGAACTGCGATCAGCGATAAATCGAAGACAAACTCGATGACAAAGTCACGATCGCTCGAAACATCGAGGCTGTTGCGGGCAATGTCGCTGAATTCAAGTTGCCGGCGAACCGACTCCCGGTTGATCGGCAAGCTAGTTCCGGCCAAGGCAGCCGACCCGAGCGGTAAGATATTCACTCGCTTGCGGGTGTCTGTCAGTCGCTCCCGATCCCGCTGAAATTTTTCGACATATGCCAAAAAATAGTGACCCGCCAGGACCGGCTGCGCTCGCTGCAGGTGCGTATACCCTGGCAGAATCAATTCACGATAGAGTTTCGCGGATTTCAGAAAGGCTCGCTGAAGAGCTTCCAGCTGTTGATCCATTTGATCAATCGCTTCACGCACCCACAGTTTCACATCCGTGATCACCTGATCATTCCGGCTGCGGGCTGTGTGCAGTTTCCGCCCCAGATCACCGACCCGGGCGATCAATGCCTGCTCAATGTGAGTATGAATATCTTCCAGGGCGATTGAATAGGGCAACTGTCCGGACTCGATGTCTCGGCCAATCGCTTCGAGTGCTGTGCAAATTGCCTCGGCTTCCTGCGGTGCTAGCAAGCCAACTTCGGCCAGCATCCGGGCGTGAGCCTGGCTCGCCTGAATATCCTGGCGATACAGCCGCTGATCGACGCTGATCGATTCCGTAAATGCTTCGACACGCTGATCGGTGGTTCCCTCGAAGCGGCCACCCCAGGTTTTCTGACTCATCGGCACCGTTTCCCAGAAAATGACCCAGCAACCCCGACTGTTTTAGCAATTTCCCGAAAAGTGGCTGGTCGACTGACACTTGTCCGGCATGTCTCGGGTATTTTTGGCGGATCGGGCTGGCTGGGTCCAGTGATTGCTGGGTTGCTGTGGCATGTCGATTTCCTTTTTGACGGAGTCAGATTGATGCTCAGAGTCTTGCTCGCGGTCGGCGTTCTTTCCCTGAGTGGATTCCCCTCGGCAAGCTCGGCCCGAGCCGAGCCGCCGGTGCCGACCCTCGAAGTTCGTGTGAACTCCTTGAATCGGCTGGTCGAACGGCTCCCGACACTCGGGGAGGCGATTGGCCAGCAGGAAGGCGGTCGCCAACTCGCCGGGCTGGTTCAGGCACTCACCGACCCGGAAAAAGGCCTGGAAGGCTTTGATCCCACTCGCCCGGCAGGGCTGTATGCGGCTTTGACGGCACATGTCATTGACAGCCCCGTCGTCGGTCTGCTTCCTGTGCGGAGTGAAACCGCTGTCCTCGCCTTGATGACCGAGAAACTTGGCTTGAAACCGGAACCGCAACAGGGGGGACGCTATCAAGTCGCGCTGCCGAATCTGCCTTTCCCTGTGTATTTCCGCTTCGCGCACCGGTATTTGTATGTCACCGTCATGAAACCCGATGGGATTGACCCTCGTCGCTTAATTCCTCCGGATGCTTTTTTCCCGAACGAGTTCACGGGGTTGTTCACTGCAGTTGTGCACCTCGACCGGATTCCGAAGGAAGTCAGCCGGATGGTGCTTGGCCAGTTCGAACTCCGGACCGCAGAAGCCAAAGACGAAGCATGGCTGGGTCCATCTCCGGCCCAGCGAAATCTCTGGCAACTCAGCCTGGAGGCAGCGGCCGATCTGCTACACCTGCTCATCCGCGATGGCAAAACCGTCAGCATTCAACTGGATATCAACACAAAAACGGAAGAACTGCTTCTCCACTGGTCGCTGAGCGGGAAACCTGGCAGCCCGCTCGCTCAGGCCCTCGCCAACCCTCGTGACCCGAGCCGAGTTTACGGCATAACCCGGGATCAACCGCGGGCAGCGGCAACGGCATATCTCAACCTCGGCATTCCCCGTGCTTATCTGCCCGCCTTCGCCGACTGGTTCGATCTCGCTACCGAAGAATTCGTCGCGCGAGCAAAAGATTCCGATAAACTCGGAAGCCGACTGCTCATAAACGCCTTGGCACCGACCGCGAAATCCGGACGGATCGACCTCGGGTTGCAAATTCTCGGACCGAATGATCAGGGGAAATACACGATTCTTGCAGGCTTCTTGCCAGCAGAAGGGAAACGCCTGGAGGAAACGGCTCGGCTGATTCTCGGTTCGGCTCCAAAGAATGAATTGGCTGTCAAACTCGATCACGTCAAATTGCCCGGAATCAACCTCCATGAACTCCGACCGCTGAAGCATTCGGCGGATTTTCACCTTTTCTCTCATCCGGCAATATGGCTTGCCACCGGCGAGTCGTTCTTTGCCGTCGAATTCGGGGGCAACGGTCAACACCTCCGCGACGCGGCTGAGCGGAAACCAGCCGAGCCGCCTGTCGCTGATGTCCAGTTCCAAATTCTCCAGCTGTTGCCGCTTCTTGCATCGGAACTTTATGCCGAGAAACTCGACTCATTGATCCACGAAATTCTTGGTAATACGCCGAGCCCGGAAGCATCGGCGATGCAATTGCAAGTGCGTGGCGGTACGGACTTAACCGTCGAAGCCCGGGTCAAAGCGAAAGCGCTTCGCTTGCTTCTTGCCGTGGATGAAGCGAAAAAGCAGCAATAACTCAGCAAGGTTCTGATTTTGCAACCAGCCCGGTTACTTTGCCGGGCTCAGTTCGATGCAGACAAGTTCATGAGGTCCGGCCGACCGCCAGGCTTCGGCACCGTCGGTCTTGGCGTAGAGAAATCGATCGGCAAATGCCGGATGACCCCAGACTTTGCCCCTCAACACTCGGGTTCGCGATTCCTCGTGATACCCTTCCGGTGTCAGTCGCGCTAGAATCAGTTCTCCCGCTGAATTCAGTGACAGAATCCGCTCGGTGTTATTCAGCCAGACGAAGCTGGCGTGTGGATTTCGCCCACGCGGTGTCATCTGATTGTCATCATCCCAGAGTTTCCGACCCGTTTTTAACTCAAAGCAAGTCAGGCCGTAGTCCTTATCGATCGTGTACACATAACCGTTGCGATACAGTGGTTGCGCCATTAAGCCCCGCAGTTGTTTGCCATCCTCCCAGGCGAGTTCCATCGCCGTCGGTTCTTTGCCAAGTCGAATCGCCTTCGAACCATGCCAGTATGCTGTCACAAATAATAAACCTTCCTGGTAAATCGGCGTGGCAATCGAAACCCCGTAGGTAATTTTGTAGGCCAACTTCCACAGCGGTTTGCCATCCCGGGGATCAATCCCATGAATATGCTCCGGGGTCCAGCCGATTAGTTGCCGACCCGACGGGGCATCGATGAGCACGGGCGTGCAATATCCGGCCGGGTCGCTGATGGCTCGCCACCGTTCTTTGCCGGTCAGACGGTCAAAGGCCATGAAGCAGCCATTCGGATTCGCCCCGGCATGAACGATCAGTTGATCACCGTCAATCACCGGGGAGCCGGCAAAGCCCCACAGCGGCACCTTGGCGGAATACTCCCGGACCAGATCGTGCTGCCAGAGAATTTTGCCGGTCAGGGCGTCGAAACAAAAGAGATGCCCGACCGCACCGAGTGTGTAAACCCGGCCGTCATGGATCGTCGGAGCCGCCCGCGGGCCATTTGCGTATCCCCCAAGGTTGCCGTAGCGAACCGGATACCGATGGCTCCACAGGGGCTTGCCCGTTGCCGCGTCCAGACACCAGACCCGCTCAATGCCATCCGGTTTTGCTTCATCCGCCGGGGTGTCCGCTGACTTTGCTGCGATCGCTTCCACCAGGTCCAGCGTGACCAGTCGACCGTCTGCGACGCTGATGCCTGCATAACCACCACCGACCGGATGCTTCCAAACAGTCCGCAATTCCGTCGCGGGCCACTCAGCGGGCAACGGTGGTGCGTTCCAGCTTCCATCGCCCCGGGGTCCTCGCCACCGCGGCCAATCCTCGGCGAGGCTCGGACCTGTCACCGCTACTGCGAGAATCAATCCGCATACCCGCCGCCGACAAATTCGCATCCGATTCATGGCCGGACTGTCTCCGGAACGCCGTGATTTGCGGCACTTTTGTTTGCCGCCTCAATAAACGCCACGATTTCCAGCGTGATGGCCGGATCAAGTGGGGATTTCCCCGTTTCAAACATCGAAATCACTCGTTTCAGCAATTCTCGATAAATATTCGTGGTCGGCAGCATCAGCGATTTGATGTCTTTTTCGCCGAAGACCGTCAGCCCGAAGCCGGAACGCCCTTTGCGGATGCCGCGGATGCTTGCGACCCGGCCATCCTTCCAGTGGCCCGTGGCCAGATCCGCACCGCTGTCGCTGAGCATCGAGACACGCTGGCATCCCGGCCCCATCACCGTGTACAAAACCTCGACCGCGTGGATGCCATAATTGAACAGCCCGGGGTTTCGCTCCGCCAAAGACGCCGGTCCGTAACTCAGGCACCCTTCGATTCGCCCCGCTTGACCACTTGAAAGATATTCCACAAGCTCCGGAACATACCGTAATGACGAAGAACTGAAGATTGGCAGCTTTTTCTTCTCCGACAAGCGAATTAACTCACGAGCGTCGGTGGTCGAGCAGGTAAACGGTTTGTCCACGAAACAGGGGATTCCTGCTTCCAGAAACTGCCGCGCCCGTTCCAGATGCACCGAGCCATCGACCGATTCGATTAGCATGCCATCGACTTTACCGATCATCTCGGCCGGTTGATCCACTAGCGGCACACCGTATTCCTTCATTTTCGCTGTGAAACCGGGGATCCGCTCCGGCGACATCTTCGATTCTCCCGGGCAAGCGATCACGATCTTGGCCCCATGCACCCACTGGGATTCCGGGCTGTCAACGTGATTGATCCGCTTCGTAAACTCGACCGAGTGTGAACTATCAAAGTCGAGCATCCCAAGTTTGATCATGAAATGGCTCCGAGGCGAATTTCACAAAGCATGAATCGTGCATAGGGGAATTTCGCAAACGCATTCTGCCAGTGCTTTCATCAGGCCGTCAATCATTGCGTAATGCGGGAATTAGGGGAACCCGCGCCAAACTCCCCGCCGCTCCCACGGTGACGACACACCCTGTCACGAACACCAGACCCAGCATCCCCGCCAAGCGAATCCCCGGGATCGTCCCGCCGAGGGCCAAATTCGGAATCACCGAGGCCGCCGCCGCCAGCAGACCGACCCCCAGACCGATTATCAACACCAGCAGGTTTTCCGCCAGCAGAATTCCTTGCAAAGTCCGACTCCGGTACCCCACCGCCCGAAGCAACGCCAGTTCCCCGATCCGCTCCCAGACCGCGCGAAGCAAGAGGACGCCGAGACCGAACACTCCCAGCAATAAGCCAAATCCCCCCAGCAACTGGAAAGTGGTAAGGTACGTGCCGATCACCGCTTGATATGCCGCCACCCGCGAAAGCGTGCTGCTGACGGTCATCCCGTTTGCGGCGAAACCGGTTTCCAGCAACCCCGCAACAACCGAAGGATCTTCATCCACGGTGTCGATCAGAAACAGGCGAAAACCTTCTTGCCGTGGGTACAAGCGGCGGAAATCACCATCGCTCATCAAGATTTCGCTTTGAAATACGCTGTCTTGCAATGTGCCCACAATCCGCAATCGCACCGGCCGGCCATCGCCGTCCGGCTGTGTCAGGATGCCGCCAACCGGTGTTTTCAGCATCCACATCGCGGTGTTTTGCTCGACAATCACCGGAATCGCGCCGTCTTCTTGCGGCTGCAACAACAACTGCCACGGATTGCGACGCTCGCTCTCCGTCGTTGCCAGCGATTGTGCGAAACGAAAGCCACCGCGATCCAGCAATTCCTCAGGAACACCCAGGACTCGCGGCCGCCCCGCCTGATACAAATTTAAGCAACTCGCATCATCGCCACCCTGTAATCGGAACGGCACCACCTGCAGTTTCTTCAAGCTTGCTTCCGCCTCTTGCAACCGTTCTGGCAGACTCAGCCCCCCCGACTGGCTGGCTTCGCTTTGTTGAAATGCTGCTTGTAATCGTTCCAGCAAATCATCTCGCCCCGCGTCACGATCGAATCGCTGGAAGATCGGCACATCCGCCTCAGCGAGTAGCCGGTATCCCCCACTGCCGCCTCCGGGCTGGAGAAAATCTCGATCGGGATGACGGCGAAAACTCTCGACGGCCACCAGCAAAAAAGTGGCTGAAGCGATCAGCGTCGCCGTCAGCAACGATCGGCTCGGGTTGCGAGCCGCATTCCGTATCCCGAGCCGGAGAATCGCGGTCAGACCCCGGCTTTGAATCATCCCCACACGATTGCGATTCAGCCAGCATCGCGCTAGCATCAAACCCGAGATCAGAAACAGCAAACCGCCCCCGAAAAACGCCCCTGCACGCACGTCGGCGTTTGCTTGAGATTTCCCTGCACTCAGCACGATGACGGCGATTATCGCACAACCGCTGGCTATCAGCACCGATAGCCAAGAACTTTGCGGTCGGGCAGTGATGACGTTCGCTGGCGTAGCTTCGCCACGCAGCAATAATGGCATCGGAACTCGTACCAGACCTCGAACCGTGACCGCGATCGTCAAAACCGCCATCAACACCGTGGCCAAATAACCGATGACGAGACTGATCCCCGTCACATGCAACCTCAGAAACTGGCCGACTTCCGGATTCGGCCACAAGTCAACAAGCACCGCCACCATCAACCGGGCAAAGCCGATGGCTGCCACCAGCCCCAGGAGCGATCCTACCGCCGCCACCAGCCCCCCTTCTCGCCAGAGTAAGCGGCGGACCTGCCCCGGCGAGTAGCCCGTGGCTAGTAACAAGCCCACTTCTCGGGCACGTCGATCCAGCGCGAGCCGGAACAACAAACTCACCAGCAACAATGCTGAAAGAATTAAAAACAGACTGAACCCCAGGAACAGCATCCCGAAATCAGTCCCGCCTCGGCTTGCTGCCAGCAGCCGGTCACGGGTGTTCTCAAACTGGATTCCCGCTGCCGCAGGATCGAGTTCCCGCAGCAACTGCTGGCGAAAGGATCCCGCTGCTTCCGCCAGGCTTTGCCGCGCCGGCGGAGCTACTCGCACCGATGTCACCGTCCCGAAGCGGCTGCCAAAAAGTTCCTCGGCTCGGCGCAAGCTCATGTACGCTTTCGGCGTCGCCCGATACCGTTGCCAATATTCCTCATCCCGCGGTTTAATTCGCCGAAGATTGATTTCGAAGGGGGCTTCCCAGTCGCTGATGCTCAGCTTGTCCGTGACACCGGGGAACGGAGGTGTCAGATGCGGGTCCGCTGCCGGACCCGTTAACGGCACATATCCCTTCAATCGGAACTGTGCCGACGTTTCCTCCAGGGTCGCCTCCATCTCCGGGCGAAAATACGTTACTGTCAGGATCTCTCCCGGAGGAAGCCCGCGAAGAGGTGATTCCGGCCAGTCCGCCAGGACGATCTCGTCATCCGCCAGCGTTGAAACTCCCGGGGGTAAAAATGGCCCCAGCGGGGCCGAGGCGTTCGGGTTCAGCCCGGCGATCGTCGAATAAGCGATAAATTTCCGGCCTTCCCCGCTGTCTTGCGTCCACAGCGGTTGCTCACCGGGGCTGATGGCATTTGCCAGATACACCACCGTCGGCTCGAACCGCATCTCGCGCGCTCGCGCGGTCGACTCCACTGCCCGAACCGCCATTCCATCCAGTAACAATTGCTCGGATTCCACCGACAAATAAGCCACGGGTGATTTCACCGCAACAACACGCAATCCCCAGTCTGATAGTTGCAGCTGTGCTGCAAGGCGACTGTTCAAATCAGCGACAGAACCGCTTCGGGCAAAAAGCGAATTGATCCGGCTCGGATGCGCATCGTCCCAAAAGGGATATGCCCCGCTGCCGAGCACTGCTAGCACCGGCTCCGCAGCTTCCTTCGACGGCTCTACCCGCGATTGCAGAAAATGCAATGGGACAAACACATTCTCGGGCGGGGTCGGGTTCGGCACCAGCGAAAACAGATTCATCCCATGATCCGCCGGCAAAATTGCCCCGACTGTAACCCGAATCGTCGCCGTCACATCGTCTATGTTTCGCCGACCCAGAAGCGATGCTCGCGGAACCCGAGATCGCTTTTCCACTCCGAGAACAATCGCTTCGCCAACCGCCACATGCAGATGTCTGGCGACTCGCTCACTGAGCACCGCGACTGCCGACTCCCCGTCCCAGTCAATGACCTCGGGCAAGGCAAATGCTCGGGCTCCCGCCGCTGTCAGACCCAGGATGCTGCCCCGGCTGACACGGTGTCGCTCTCCGGATGCCAACGCCGAACTCAGCGAACCCTGAAGGGACAACCCGGGCACCACCCCCAGCGGCTCAGCGATCGCTTCCCGAATCATCCGCTGACCAAGATATGCTGCCTCAACACCATTCAGTTGCTGGATGGCTCGATCACGCAGGCTACCGCGTAACGAATCGCCAACCAGCAATGCCCCGGTCAAGACCGCGGCTCCGACAGCGACGCCGAGCAGGACCGGCAGATTCGCTCGCCAGTGATACACCGCATTTCGAAGCGGGAATCGACGCAGGGTAAGCATAAGGCCATCCGATTCCAACGGAAAATCACGGTCACGCCGCGTCAACGCCGGCGTCTGCCACCGGGCCGCTCAAGCCTTCAAGAGACTGCACTCAAGCGGCCGTCGATAACTTCGAAGCGACGCTCAAACAATCGCGCCAGTTCCATGCTGTGTGTCACCACCACCAGGATCGTCGCTTCTTGCCGATGCAATTCCCGCAGTAACTCCCCGATTGCCAGGGCGTTGTTACGATCCAGATTCCCGGTCGGTTCATCGGCAAGCACCAGCCTCGGTTGCTGAATCAGTGCCCGAGCCACGGCGACTCGTTGCCGCTCCCCTCCAGATAATTCCGCCGGTCGATGCTCGAGCCGGTGCGACAACCCGACTCGCTCCAGCAATTGCCGGGCTTTGGCTTCGGCCTTGACTGGATCCGACTCGGAATTGACCAGCGTCGGAATCAGGACGTTTTCCAGGACGCTGCATTGGGGCAGCAAGTGATGATCCTGGAAGACAAAGCCGATTTTCTGATTGCGAAACTGCGCCAATTCCGCCTCGTTTAGCGCATACGGGTTCACACCATCCAGGAATACTGTCCCATGAGTCGGTTGATCCAGCCCGCCCAGCACATGCAACAACGTGCTTTTCCCCGAACCCGAAGGCCCGGTCACTGCCACCGCTTCCCCGGCATTCAGGGTGATTGTCACATCACTTAAAACGACCAGCGGGCCGCTACGCGTCGGATACTCTTTGCCGACCCGTTCAACTTGAAGTGCCATGGTCACGCGGGAGGTTCGAGGAACAACTTTGCAACAACGTCCGGATTGCTGGCGGAATTTCCAGCGATTCCATCGGGGCATTCGCTGGCTTCCGGCAAAACACCGCGGTGATCCGTCCCACCGCGATCACCTGCCCGTTGCACTCAAAATCAAACCGATGAGTGAGCGATTTGTTGCCGATTTTTTCCACCGTGACGCTGATAATTAACGTGTCTCCGAATCTTGCCGGCTTGAAATATTCGCAAGCCGCTGACACTCGCGGGAAACCAAAATGCTCGTCTCCTTGTTGCCAGGCAACGGACAGCCCCAGGGATTGCAAAAAATCCGTTTCGGCCACTTCCATGAACCGGAAAAAATTCGAGAAATGCATAATCCCGGCCATGTCAGTATCTCCGAATTCGACACGGCGGCGTGTTTGAAACGGCATCGCTGTCATCCTCGGCTCATTCGCAAGAAGCCTGCCGCGATACCGATTCCCTGAGTCGATCTCGCGTCTGCTCGATGAGATTCACGGTATTCTCAGCCATCACTCGGGCGTGATATCGCTCCTGCACAGCTTTCAGCCCGTTCTGCCCCAACTCGACCCGTTTTGCCGGATCGAGAAGCAACTGTAACACCGCTCGCGCCAGCCCCTCCACATCTCCCGGTGTCACCAGCACACCCGCCTGACTTGCGGCGATCATCTCCGGAAACGATCCGTGTCCAGGTACCACCACCGGCACACCGTTTGCCCACGATTCCAGCAAATACAACCCCTTCGGCTCCGGATAGATTGTCGGAACGGTCAGCACATCAATCGATTGAAAAAACCGAACTTTGTCATCATGCCTCGGGCATTCCCGATGCTGACAATCGGCAGCGTACCCCGCTGCTGCTAACTTCCGCTGCTGGTCTTGAAAATAGCGCTGCTGATTCGCACCCAGCCATCCGGAGTACAAAAATCGCACCGGCGGGCAACCCGGAAGCTGACGCAGCCGGATGTACGCATCCACGGCTTGATGAAAACCTTTCTCCGGGCAAATCCGCGCAAAATACCCCAGAGTCGGCAACCGGTTTTCCGCCGCCGACTTGACCTGTAATGTATGCCCTTTCAGATTGATGCCCGGTGCCACCACCTGCAATTTCGAACGCTCGAGCCCGAGATAACCCGCCATGTAGTCGGCATAATATTGACTCGTGCAAATATATCCATCCGTCAAGCGATCATTCTCCTGAATCAACCCGATGCATTCCCGGCGAAAAGTTTCAGGTAAAGCGTCCAGAAAAATATCATCCCCCTGCAGCGTCGTCAGCACCGGTACCCCGAGTTCTTGACGGATCGTCGGGACAATTCCTGAAAGTAACGCGTTCGTCAGCAGAACTACATCCGGACTTACTTCCGTTTTCAGCCAATGACTCAACTTTCGCAGTTCCTTCCGTTGTCGGCCATGACGCCCTCGCAACATGGAAACGGTCAACGCTCCCAGGTCGGCATAATTGACATTCACGGCATATCGCGACACCCAGCGCAATAACGCCGGGCGATTCAACAGCCAATCGACAAATCCCGGTGTCTGTCGAAACAGCCAAAATTTTTGTTCCAGATACACGTTGATGCCGCCAAAAAAGACGTGTGGTTGGCTGACATCCACATCATCGGTGCGGATCGGCGTGTATGTCGGCACTAGCAAGGCATCGTGCCCGAGTTCCCTCAACGCGGCCACCAAGGTATTGTCGCGGATACAACTGCCGCAATACATCCCTGCCGCGCCGGCGGTGATCATGACAATCCGCATGAACAAACGTTCCTCACCCGGGGCTACTCGGCTACGAACCAGGCACTCTGATGAATCCAGGCTGAAAACGATTTCTTATTACTTTATTCCAGGGGTGTCGGTCTGGCCGGAAGACTCTCCTGATCCGCACCGGTTATCTGACCTGAATTTAAGCTAAACTGGATTCAGGCTTCAGTCCCCAGAGATTTCCCAGCCGGTAACATTGGTGTTGCCTACATCAAGTTTTCATCAGAACTACTGCCAATCTACGCGGCCGAAATCCATCCAGAATCGACAATAAATGCTAGTATAACTTCAACATCGGTTTCGGATTCCGGCGAGGCGTTCAACCTGTGTACGATGCACTGATCATTTCCGATATTCACCTGGGCAGCGATAATTGCCAAGCACGGATGCTGGTTCGCTTCCTCGAATCGATTCGCGAACAAGAACTCCGGACCACCCGGTTGATTCTGAATGGCGATGTCTTTGATTCCATCGATTTTCGCCGGCTGAAAAAGCAACACTGGAAAATACTCTCGTTGCTGCGAAAACTTTCCGATGAAATCGAAATTCTCTGGATCAACGGCAATCACGACGGCCCTGCGGAAATTATCTCGCATTTGCTCGGGGTCACCGTCTCGGATCAACTGATCTTCACCTCAGGCGATCGCCGCGTCTTAGTACTTCATGGCCATCGCTTTGACGAGTTCATTGAACGTTATCCGCTGACCAGCAAAATTGCCGACACTCTCTATCGCTGGCTGCAACGGATTGACAAAACCCACTACGTGGCTCGGCAAGCGAAGTCCAGCAGCAAAACGTTCCTCCGGTGTGCCCAGAAAGTACGGGATGCGGCCATCGCCTATGCCCGGGCTGCGGAATGTCAGGTCGTCTGTTGCGGCCACACTCACTTGCCGGGGGCCACTATTACCGGTGAGGTCGATTATTATAACAGTGGCTGCTGGACCGAGCGTCCCTGCCATTATCTCTCCATCCGTAATGGTGTCGTTTCGGTCGAAATGTATGATGAATCGTTGCTCCCTGAAGAAGTCCGAGAGCCATCGCCGCTGCTGGTTCCGGTTCCCAGCACCGAATCCCTAGCCATTGCCACGCCGTGATCGTGAACCCGTGCATGCGATTGGCCGGCTGATGTCCGGATGTCCGCTCGAGCAGAAATTAAGTTCCCAAAGATTTCACCGTAACGGCAAAATCACGGCCAGCATCAAAGATGTCAACATTCCGCTACACCCCAAGATGGCTAACAACGGGGTCCAGCTTTTCAAGGTTTCCCGTTCCGTCAATCCGCCCATCCGGGCAAAAATCCAAAACCCTGAATCATTCATCCACGAGCCGACCAGCGAGCCAGAACCGATCGCTAAGGCGAGGTAAACCGGGTGATATCCGAGGCCTGAGCCATCTCCGATCATCGCTGCCAGCATTGATGCCCCGGTGATCATCGCCACGGTACTCGATCCTTGTGCCACTTTCAGAACCGAGGCGATGCCGAAACCCATCAGCAAATACAGCAGCCCGGAAGGCGATGCCCCAGCAAACACGCCCTGAATAGCCTCGCCGATTCCCGCCACCTTCAACATTGCCCCGAAGGCCCCCCCGGCCGCGGTGATCAAAATAATCACTCCGGCGCTTAACAGGGAATCATCGGTGATTGACTCGATTGTTCGCCGCATCCCCGGCCGGCGATTTGTCAGAACCAGGGCAATCGCCGAAAGCATCGAGATGAACAGGGCAAAATTCGCATCGCCAACAACAACCGTGATCTTTTGCACCGCATGCAAAGATGAATCCGGGTTTGAATCCGCCTTCGCCAAGGCAGAGACAATGGTATGCGAGGTGATCATCGCCACCGGTAACAAGACGGGAACGAGCGAGAACAGCAGGGGCGGCAACTGTTCCTCCGGGATCGGCTCATGAGCCGTACCGTTGTGCCGTTCTCGGACCGGGATCGGCATCACCCGATTAATCACGGTCGCAAACACCATCCCAGCCAAGGCGGCGGGCACAGCCACAACTAACCCCATCAAAATCATCATCCCGAGATCGACATTTAACTGGGTGGCAATAATCAGTGGCCCCGGCGTCGGCGGGACCAAAGTATGCGTAATTGCGCCCCCCGCCACAATCGCAACGATGTACAATAAGTAATCCTTTTTCGTATGAAAATACAATGACCGTGCGAGCGGTACCAGTAAGTAAAAGACCGTGTCGAAAAAGACCGGCATCGCTAGCACATAACCGCTTCCCATCAAGGCATACGGTGCCCGCCGTTCCCCCAGAAAGCCGACAAAGCTCCGCACGATCCGGTCAGCGGCACCACTCTCCATTAAACACGTACCAATAACCGAGGCAAAAGCGATGACGATGCCGATCTTGCCGACAGCGTTGCCGAACTCCCCGGCGACTCGGCTCAGTTTCTCGCCCGGCTCGCCCGGTGCGAGAAAGCTTACTAGAGCCGCGGTGACAATCAATGCGACAAACGCATGAACACGAAAAAATACGATCAAGCCGACGATCGTCAAGATGCCGATCGCCAGGATCACAAGCGGATGAAGTTGCGGCAGGTCGGGCATATCCCAGGCCACTCTCTCAAGATCACGAGCAAGAAAACATGGCCCTTCTTTTACTGGCCGCGGAGTCTTTCGGCAACTACACCCGCTTTAATTTGTGCGAGTGTTGAAGTGCTCAAGGCTTCATTCCTCGCTGCTCTGGATGATCGCTTCGCCATCTTTAAGGTGCAAAAAACGGTTGACGCACCGTGGCAACTCGTCCAGGTCATGTGTTACATAAATCAGTGTCTGTTCCGGCGAAAGTCGCGTATCGAGCCAGTTCCGAACCTTCATCACCGTTGACGCTGCCAGGCCCTGGCACGGTTCATCAAGGAGTAACAGCCGAGGCTGCTTGACGATGGCTCGGATCAGCAACACCAGCCGTTGCTGACCCGATGACAGTTGCTGAAACGGCCGCTCGGCAATCGCAGTCAGATCAAATTCCGCGAACAATTGCCGGACTGTTTGTTGTTGCTCCGATGTGAGTGGCCGAACTGCCAGAACATCGTGAAAACCGGTGCCAGCCGCCTGGAACGCGGTCAGCGATTCTGAGTAGTACAGGTGCAACTCCGGCGAAAGGTAGCCAATCTGCCGCTTAATCTCCCAGATCGTTTCTCCGCTGCCACGCCGGCGACCAAACAACTCGATATGATTCGCATAGACCTGCGGATGATCACCGTAAATGATACTCAGAAGTGTGCTTTTACCGGCACCGTTTGGCCCCAGCACCGCCCAGCGTTCCCCTGCATAAATCGTCCAGTAAATGTTCTTCAGAATCCGTTTCTTTTGACTCTGAATATTGACGTCGTGGAGACGGATCAACGGTTCGCACCCGGTCGCCGAATCCTGGCAACCAGACGCGGAGGGTATGATTGCCGGTGACGCTTTACCAGTCCGAGCGGTCTCGATCCCGTTCAGCGATTGTTGAGAATAATTCGAACGAAGTCCTTGCCAGCGGACCGTGCCGTCGCCGAGTTCCAGGACATGCGTTATCCAGCCGGGAACTGGTCGCGGAGTCGTCAAAATCATCAGTGTTGTTCCCTGAGTGTGCAGCCATTCAAGCTGCCTGGATACCTCGGCCCGTCCCGCTTCATCGATCCCCAGGAACGGCTCATCGACAATGAAAATCCGAGGCGAGAACAGCATGGCTTTCGCCAACCGCAGCCGGCGAACTTGCCCGTTTGACAAGCTCAGGAACGATTGCTCCAGTAATTCTTCGACGCCAAATTGCTGAGCGACTTTTGCGATACGAGAAGAATCGGCCTCGGTTCCGAAATACTCACGCACGCTCAGTGAATGATTCGGTTCCGAAACATTAAATCGTTCTTGATAATAATGCTTGGCGTAGGAAAAGCACCGGGATTGTTCTTTGAAAGAAACCAGACGGATGCTGCCGACGCTCTGTTTTCCCGGACCGGGACGGATGGCGGAAGGTGAAGGAAGGCCGTGAATGCTTCCGGCAGAGATCCGGTGCCGGCCGAGCAACACCTCGGCGAGGGTGGTTTTCCCGCTCCCGTTTGCCCCGATCACAGCCCAGGCATCACCAGGGCGAATCGTCCAGTCAATCTCTCGGAGGACGGTGCCAACCCCGAGTCGCTCCACCCAGACATTCTGGAATTCGATGACACCCGTACTTTCAGTCGCTTCCGATGTCATGGGGCTCGCTCCGGATTTTTGCATGACCGGCTGAACTCGATATCATCAAAAATGTTATCTGAGCGAGTGGGTGGAGTTGCCATCATGCTCGAAGAGTTTCTCCAGCAGAAAGTTGTCATTGATTTGCGAAGCGAGTATGTCTGTCTCGGCATTTTGAAGCAGATCTCCGGAGAATATCTGGAACTGCGGAACGCGGATTTGCATGATTTGCGGGATAGCGATACCAGCCGGGAAAATTATGTCGCAGCCTCCGTCCGCACCGGAATCAAACGCAATCGCAAACGAGTTCTGATCTGGCGTCAAGAGATTGTCGCGATTAGCCGACTCGAAGATGTCGTGGATGAATAATCTGCGGAGTCGAATCAAACATTTACCGAGTGAGAAGCGAAACAAGCGATGCCTTCTTCCAACGACACCCTGTTCAAACCTTTCTCCGTATCTACAAAGGGCGTATGCGTCTGCCGTGATGGCAGAGCCAGATTCTGTCGTTGCCGGCGATTCAACCGCTTTCATCGCGTTCAGCCTCGCGCAACCGAGTGGAGGACGATTTCTGATGGACTGGTTGATACTCGGGCTGCTGCTGGGTGCGGGATTGATCAGCTTTCTTGTTGCGGTTATCGCGATCGCTCGGGCGGGCAGTCTTTCCCGGGCGTTCTGGGGGCTGACAATTGCCGGGCGAGCCCGTGAGGATGCTGCTTTCGAAGCCGAGATCAAGCGGTTGCTGGGGGAATCCCCTGCGGCTGCCCCGGTGGCAAGTTCACCCTCCGACAAGGCGGCAACCTCGGCTGAGTCGCTGAGGTTGTTGGCGCTGTTGCAAAGCGAAGCTCGACTGATTGATTTCCTGATGGAAGATATCCACTCCGTCTCGGATAACGCGCAGATCGGCCTGGCGGTTCGGGAAATTCACAGGAAAGCACAAGAAACACTCCGGCAATATCTCACGCTCGCTCCGATCCTCAGTGCGACGGAGGGAGAATCCGTCACCATCGCAGTCGGATTTAATCCGGCTGAGATCCGTTTGCTGGGCCAGGTAACCGGACAGCCTCCGTTCACCGGCTCGGTACAGCACCCCGGCTGGAAAGTCACCGAGATTCGCCTCCCGGCTCTGCCCCCCGGTAAACACACACTAGTCCTGCAACCGGCGGAAGTGGTGATCGGCTAGGTGAGTCGAGTTGATCGGTCCGATACTTCCCTCTGCCCGAGCCGGAGGGAGGTATCGAGCCGGCTGAGGGGGTTATCCCGGCTTCGGCATTGCTCGCGTCAGCCGATAAATCGTCATGGCGTTTCTGAAAAGGACCTGCTCGGCGGCTCTACGAGTCTGTTCCGCCAGGTAACTTCTCACGATGCCGAGGCCGTGAGCGTAGGGGGCGGCTTTCTCGCAGACCGGCCAGTTGCTGCCGTACATCAACCGCTCCGCGCCGAAGAATTTCCAGACGCAATCGAGAATCGGGCGATAAAAGTTCAGCGATTCCGGCGGTTTCTCGACAGCCCGGCGGGACCCCTCGCTGACGGCCGACAGCTTACAATACACTTGGTTCTCCGCCGCGGCCTCGCTCATTCCCCGCTGCCATGCCGGGCTGACCGATTTACCGTCGATCCGCGGGTTGCCAAGGTGGTTGATGATGATCCTCAATTCCGGGCAAAGCCGCGCCAGTCGGGCGGCATCGGCGGGAAGGTCAGGTCCCCCGTTGACATCCAGGCACAACTGCAGATCGATCAGCCGATGAAGCCGTTGCCGCAGTCCTGCCTCGGCGAGGGCCGCTTTCACCTCGGCATGCCCGATCCGGATGCCGCGATACAGCGGATTTTTCGCAAATCGGTCCAGAGTCTTGGCAAAAGTCTCCGACTGAAGATCGAGTCGCCCGACCACGCCGAGTACCTCCCGCTCGCGAATTGCCAACTCTAGCAGCCACTGATTATCCTCCAGCCACGGGCTCGCCTCGACGACGATGGTGCCGGCCACCGCGAGCCCGGCGGTCACTTTGCGAAAATCTGCGGGTAAGACCCGACGATACAATGTTGCATCTTTTGCCGACGGCCAGGGAACACCTTCGGGACGAGTCGGATCATAAAAGTGCGTGTGAACATCAATCGCCGGGATCGGTTCACTTTCCAGCGCCAGGTTGTTCTGGCTGATGGCCAATGTCACAGAACCCGCGAGAAAGCTTCGCCGATCCAGGGATGACAGCAACGATGGCATTCTCATAAACTGACTCCAGAGAGATTCGGGAACTTAGCCGGCCGGCTACGCCCAGATCTTCCGTCATGCCTCTCCCTGAGGAGCGTTGTATCAAGACGGCGAGTTTTTCCCGAGCTTCGCATGCGTGGTGAAGAGCACCCTGTTCTCAGGATCAATTCAGAACCAGAAACTCCGTTTCAAACTGAACGTTACTGACAACCCGAGATCGGATAATGATATGCCAGCGATTACTCTCAATGCCGAGCCGCGAACTTTCCCCGATCCGCTCACGGTGGCGGACTTACTTGCCCTGTTGAACCGGAACCCGCAAACTCTTGCGGTCGAAGTCAATCAGCAGGTGATTCCACGAGCCGAGCATGCTCAGAGACAACTGCACGACGGTGACGCTGTGGAGATCGTGACGCTGGTCGGTGGCGGAAGCCCGGAAGTGCTGACCGATTCTCTGTCCCCGCCAGCCGACACGCCGTTGACGATCGGAAAATTCCGCTTCCGAAGTCGCTTATTCACCGGGACCGGGAAATACCGCAGCCATGAACTAATGCGGGACTGCCTTGCTGCCAGTGGCTGCGAAGTGACGACCGTGGCCGTCCGCCGAGAACGACTGTACGATGCCGAGGGCCGCAGCCTGCTTGATTATCTTGATTTGAACAAGTTGACAATTTTGCCGAACACAGCGGGATGTTTCAGTGCTGAGGATGCCATCCGTCATGCCCGGCTTGCCCGGGAACTGCTCAGTAACCTCGGTAACCCCGGAGCTGACTGGGTGAAACTGGAGTGCTTGGCTGATAAGAAAACGTTGCTGCCCGATCCGATCGACACCCTTCGCGCCACTGAGCAACTCGTCCGCGAAGGTTTTACTGTCCTCGTCTACAGCAGTGATGATCCGGTGCTGGCACGGCGATTAAAAGCAGCCGGGGCAGCGAGTGTCATGCCAGCGGGCAGCCCGATCGGTTCAGGCCAGGGAATTCTTAACCCGAATAACATCCGGATCATCCTCGAAGATCTGAAAGATGGCGACCCGGATTATCCCGTCATCGTCGATGCTGGTGTCGGTACCGCCTCGGATGTCTCGGTCGCCATGGAACTCGGCTGCGATGGCGTGCTCTTGAATACCGCGATCGCGGCGGCGGCCGACCCGCTACGCATGGCCTGGGCGATGCGCTATGCCTGTGATGCGGGCCGGCTCGCCTTTCTGGCTGGCCGCATTCCCCGAAAATTATACGCGAATGCCAGTAGCCCCCTCGAAGGGATGATTCAACCCCGGCGTTAAACACTGTCGCCTCGACTCGCCAGGCAGCCTCAGTGTTTATGCCCGGACGCATCCCATCAGAGACACGGAGGGAGCCACCCGACTGAGACTGACAGTGATTCTCAGAATTTTCATGTCCCTCGTCGATAAGTTTGCTTTATCATCATGGTGACTGCTATGAATTCGCCCAGAAATGCCATGATACCAGACTGGATAACGGTTTCCGACGAAGTTGCTGAGGGGCTGAGGGACGGCAGGCCGGTCGTTGCACTCGAATCGACGTTGATTACGCACGGCTTACCTTGGCCGACGAATCTGGAAACCGCACGAAAAGCCGAGGCAGCGATTCGAGCGGAGGGAGCCATCCCTGCAACGATCGCTGTTCGAGAAGGCCGGCCCACCGTCGGTTTGACGGAATCACAACTGGCAGAACTGGCGGAATGCAAGGGGGTGATGAAGGCAAGTCGTCGTGATCTCGGGGCGGCTGTGGCCCTGCGGCGAACGGCGGGCACCACCGTCTCCGCAACAATGGTCCTGGCGCACGCGGCCGGAATTCCTGTCTTCGCCACCGGCGGCATCGGTGGTGCCCACAAAGAATCCGATCCAACGCGTCCGCTCGACATCTCGAACGACTTAACGGAACTGTCCCGGACGCCGATCCTGGTGGTTTGCGCCGGCGCCAAGAGCATTCTCGATTTGCCACAAACCCTGGAATTGCTGGAAACCTTCGGGGTCCCCGTACTCGGCTTCCGCACTGATGTGCTGCCGACCTTTTATGTTCGCGGGGGAGCCGGCCCGGTTTCGTGCCGAGTCGATTCAACTCGGCAAGCCGCTGAAATCTTCGCCGCTCACGTGACCATGGGGGGCAAAGGAACCATTCTGGCACAACCCCTGGAACAGGAAATCGCCGTGCCCGCGGATGAGTTTGAGTCCGCCTTGTTGCAAGCACAGTCGGAAGCGGCAGCCGCCGGGGTCAGCGGGCCAAAATCGACGCCCTTTTTACTTTCCCGCCTCGCTGATTTGACTGTCGGCAAAACGTTAACAGCGAATCAAGCCTTGATTGTGGCGAATGCAAAGCTCGCTGCTGAGGTCGCACAGGAACTGGTGGCGCTCAGCTTCGGCATGCCCCGTCCTCCGAAGTTTGCTTGATTCCCTTGTCCGAGATAGTGTCGCTAGCTCTGCGGGATGACTCGGTCGATCGAGAAGATTGTGCAGACTTACGGCTGGGCATTTCGCTTCTGATGCTTGGCTAAGCTGAAACGGAGTGACTCGGCAGAAAACCGTGGGTCATCCAGCATCAGTCCGGTCATTTCCCTGAGAAAGTAGCCTTCCAGATCGTCTCCACTCCAGCCTTGCTCACGCATCTGGTTGCCGATAAATTTCAATGCATGGTCGCGGAGCTTATCTTTCAGCCGTGAGATTGTTCCTTCGTGGACGTTGAAGACTTGAGCAACCTCACGCTGCGACATCCGGTAACGCCACAATAAACCGAGTAACAAATGTTCCTTGTCATCGAGATCGTCAAGCCAAGCTCGGGCCGCTTGGCAAAAGACTTCATGCCATCGATCTTCGGTCCGGGCAGGTAAAAGCATCGGCATCACCAGATCATCATCCGGAAGTGCGGAAACATCCGGGCTTCTGCGAAGCTGACTTAAATGCAAATTCTGAAAGACACGGATCAGTCACGGGGCCAGCGGCCGTTGACCATCGTACCGCGCTAAAATCGGCAGCCGGTTCGGGCTGTCGGTCACAATCAATTCACTCCAGAACTCGGTGACCGCCGTCTCTTGCTGTTCTTCGTTGCCAGGATACAACCGGTGAGCTCGAAGCCGCAGAGCATCGACCAGCAAGGCATCGGACCGGCTGGTGCGGGCAGAAAAAAGCAGTTGCCAGGCAGCCTCGTCACCGTCAAGGCAACAAATTGCCACCCACCAGTCGAGGGGATATAGGTTCTCAAGATAAGTCGATCCCTGAACAATTCTTGTCGGGGCTTTTTGCGCGGTGGCCTTCGCCGCGTAAAGATTGTAGGTCCGGGTCATTTCTTCCTGAAATCGCGGATATGACAGGTGTAACCCCGGCAGTTGTAATCGACAGAAGTGATACATTCGCTGGCATCGTGCCCGGTCGGCCGGCGTCCACGGTGTCTCGGTTTCCGCAAAATCCATCACGGAAATCTCCCGGCCGATGTCTCGGCTCGGAGTCTCAGGCAGGGGCCGCGCTTTCCATACCAGTCAATACCAAGCCCGTCTTACTCTCTTTCATGCGCTATTTCGAATTTGGCCGAAAGAGAACGACTTGCAGATACGAGGCCGGCAGAGCATCCTGGCGGGAGACCGGCTGCGGGCCGAATCCGAGGCCAAGCGCTGTCAGCTTCCGCCGCGAGATCCAGCCGGTCCGATGCGCTCCCTGCTGCTTCAGGAAATCGACCGCCACCTCGCTTTGCTTGCGTGTCAGTTCTTCGGCCATCGCCGCTGTCAAGCCCGGCAATTTCGGATCCGCTTGACAGACCACCACGACCTCGCCATCGGGGATTGTCCGCAACCAGCGGGCGGTTTCACTCAGGTGAGTTTTCCCCGTAGTGGTCAGGATGGCCGTCCCCGGCTCGAAGAGTTGCCCCGGCTCAAACGTGACCTCTTCCCGTTGGCATTCGGGCCGCGACAACAACGCCACGGGATCTTCTACATACCCGCGAATGATCGGCAATCGTTGCACGGCATCGGTCCCTTGTCGGACTGAGCGGAGTGTCTCCCGCCCATCTTCGACCAAGGTGCGGACCTGTCCCACTTCAGATTGCACGCTGTCGATGGCTTTGTCGGCGCGAGCCAACACTTGCCGACCGTCCGTCGCAAGCCCTCGCAACTCACGATACAGTTGATCCTCTTTCACCAGTTTTGCCAGGGTTCCCTCGGCAGTACGAATTTCCTGGACCAGCTGGCGAGCTTCGTCGGCTGCCGCAGCAATCTGCTCGGCAACGGTTTCGAGCTTCGCTGCGGCCTGGGCAAGATCCACCGATTCTTTCCCCTGTAAGCGTCCTGATGTCAGCGGGCCAGATTCAGGTGACCCCGGCTGAATGGCGATGACTTTGCTGCCAAGCAATCCCGTCGCCTGGATTTGCGCCGTCGCATTGCCGTAGAGTCGCTCCGCCAAGGCTCGATCCACCCGCATCCGGACCGTCACCAACGACCCAGGTCCATCTTTCTCGGGGTAATCAATTCCGACGATCTGCCCTGCATCAACCCCACGAATCCGCACGGGTGTTCCTGGGTGAAGATCATGAACTTCGGAAAAACCGACGGCTATCTCCACCGTGGAATTCCACAGGCCATTGCGACTGGCGATTTTCGCCAGCCCGACGCCGCTTAAAATCAAAGCCAGCACCACTACCAGACCGAGAAGGATTGCCTGGGCGCGTGTCAGCGATTGTGACATCTGTGGTTGCCTCTGGAACGAAAGTTGTGCCGATCGGATTCTATCCGGAATTCGTCGGAGATTATTCGTGATCTTGCTGACTTCTCAGAAAAAATCGTAGAAACCTCGACCTGAGTCGGCTCAGTCAGCCACCCGGATAACGACTTTGCCGAAATGGCGGGCGGCTTCCAGATAATCAAAGGCGGCCTCCGCTTCCGCAAACGAGAAGACTCGATCGATAATCGGGTGGATGGCTTTTTCCGCCAGGAATGCATTCATGGCTTCGAAATCTTGGCGACTGCCGACATAAATTCCGTTCAGTGTGAGGTTTCTGGCGAGTAGCGGGAACAGACTTTCCGTCGGAGGGCCAAACCCGGTGAGAACGCCGATCAGCGACACGGTTCCCCCGGCCGCCGCCGACGCCAGCGATTTGCCCAGCGTGCCGGGCCCCCCGAGCTCAATCACATGATCCACCCCCCGCTGACCGGTCCATCGCCAGACTTCTTTTTCCCAGTCCGGGTGGGTACGGTAATTGATCGTGAAGGCGGCACCAAGTTCCCGAGCCCGCCGCAGTTTATCATCGTCGGAAGAAGTGATCACCACCCGGGCCCCGAGTGCGACCGCGAATTGCAAGGCAAACACGGAGACGCCGCCGGTGCCCAGCGTCAGCACCGTATCTCCCGCTTGCAAATGCCCGCGTGTCACCAGGGCATACCAGGCTGTAACTCCCGCGCAGGGCAAGCAAGCAGCTTCCTCGTCGCTGAGGGAATCCGGGACGCGAACCACGCCGGTTGCTCGCAGAATGACCTCCTCCGCTAGCATGCCATCGAGGCTGCCGCCAAGATCACTGTGATGATGGCGGAGGTCAAACCGGCCCGATTCCCAGCTCTGGAAAAAACAGCCGGCCACACGATCCCCTGGCCGACAGCTGCTGACGTCTGGCCCGACCGCGATGACTTCACCGACGCCATCAGAAAGCGGAATCCGGCCCTCGACCTGACGGCCACCCCAGCGATTGCGGGTAATCAAGTCGCGATAATTTAATGACGTCGCTCGGACACGAACCGCGACTTCCCCCGACTCCGGGCTTCGCGGCGGACGGTCTTCCTGCGACAGGCGGTAACGGTTTCCGTCCGATCGGTACACGTAGACTTTCATTGTCGACTCGGGGAAAGTGCCACGGAACGATATGAGTTTCGGTACAGTTCATCCCGCACCTAGGGAGTTTATGCTACTGCACGAGAAAACCTCGGGCAGTCACGATCCACATCAAAACTGAAAATACTGAAAATCCAGCAATCGGGGAAACCCCCGGATAAAATGAAATTCCCTCGGGCAGCACTACACGCATGCCCGAGGGAATCCGACGACCGTTGCCATACCAACCGGAAAAGCCCGGTGACCTTCTCGCGGTCTAACCTCGAACCGTAATCCGCCGGGGTTTCACGGCTTCGATCTTCGGCAAATGCAGCGTCAGGACGCCGTTCTTCAGTTCCGCTTGAATCCGATCCGAGGCAATTTGTTCCGTCAAACGGAAGGTGCGATAATAACCTTGAATCGGATTTTCCCAGGCCGTCCGTGATTTATCGTGATGCACGACCGTGCGACGGCCATGCACACTCAGTTCGCCGTTTTCAAAGCGAATGTCCACATCTTCCGGCTTCACTCCGGGCATGTCGGCATACAGACGGACTTCATCATCCGTTTCGACAATGTCAATCCGGGGTGATACTGTCCAGCTCCGGGTTTCTGTCGTGGCAGGAGGATTGCTGCCGCTATTGACCGTTTGTAAGCTCGTTTCCGCCATGGTTGTTCTCCTTGCAAAAAGATGCTGTTCTTGGAATTTCCCGAGGTTACGCTAGGCTTCGACGTAACGGATTCCGCTGATCTTAGCTTCGCACTGCAATTTTGCGGGGTTTTGCGGCTTCGCTCTTCGGCAATTTCAGCTTCAAAACGCCATCTTCATACGAGGCTTCGACTTTGTCGGCATCGACGATGACCGGCAAGGTCACCGACCGCATGAAGCGGCCGTACGGCCGTTCTTGTCGGACCCAGACAGCCCCAGCAACATCAGGAGCTTTCCGCTCCCCTTGCACGGTCAGTTGATTGCCCTCGGCAATTGACACATCCAGTTGCGAAGGATCAACATCGGGCAAATCCGTCTCAACGTACAGATAATGATCGTCGTGCCAGACATTCAATGGCAAACTCGCCGCCGACACTTGACTGTTAAAGAGTCGGCCAAATTCTTCTTGCATCCGCGTCAGTTCATTCCACAGCTCTGCAAACCCGTCTCGGCGTAACGGCATCAACATGGTGACCTCCTTGGTGACTCAGAACCTCGACGATTGAACTGCACCTACTTGGATGGGACAAGTTGCCGGATCGATTCTCGGTGAATCCGGAATTTTTCCGGATTCTTCCCGTCAACAATGTTCAAACCGCGTGCCAATCGTGCTCGGAGCAACACTCGATCGCTAGGCTTTGGCATAAATCCACGCCAGCATTCGAGATTCTTCGTTGCCTAGTGTAAAGCACGGTCGCACCACGGGCCGACAACGGCGACGAAGCCATGTCAAGAACGCACAGCCGCGTGCCAATCTGACAGCAACTCCACGGCTGTGTCGAAATTGTGTTCGTGGCGGCAGCTTCCGTGACGGTTGCCATTACGGAGCGATCGGAGAGGCATTCGATGGCGAAATCAACGGCGGCGGCGTGGTGAATGGCGGGGACGTCGACGGCGAATCGGGGACAGACAGTGGCGGACGGCTGGGTGGCGGCGGAGCCGGACGAGAAACCGGCGGCGTTGCCCCGGGACTGACGGAATTACCCCCGGCTACCGCCGGTTTCGTCCCGGAAGGAGGAGCACCGCTGCTCTCCACCCGATGAATCACCGCGGCGGGAGTTTCCAGGTCAATGATCACTTCCTTGTCGTACACATCCACACTGCGATTCGAGGCTTTATCAACATACGATGCCCGGACGTAAAAGCGCCAAAGATTCTTATCTTCGACTTCCCAGACATACCGGCCCGTATCGGGAATCGGTGACGGAGTAATCAACTTCCAGGCCGAATCCGGGGCATTCCGATCTTCGGAATAACTGAGCACCACCGGTTCCGGCATCGGATTCTTGTCCTTGGCATCCCACTCAATCTCGACACGGGGACCGATCGGGCCACCCGGGCTGACCCGCACCGACTTAATCTTGATATACGGCAACTCGGTGTCGACCTCGACCAGAATTTGTGGCGGGTCGTTGCTCCGCGGATCCTCTTGTTTCCCCCCAGCCCCGTTAATCGGGATGACAATAAAACCGTAAAGGCCATCGTTCGGCGCGGTAAAATTCATTCGGATCGTCGGATCGGGGCTGTTCGGGCTGATCGGTTGCGGCAAGGTTTCTTCTCGGTATTTCCGCCAGCCGGTTTTCCCTTCATTCACCCACAATTCTGCCGCCTTCACCCCCGAGCGTGTCACCCGAGTCAGCTTGCTCGCAATCGTCAGATTCATGGTGTTCACGAAGTCGATTTGCGGCCGATTGGCGGCACCGTAGCTGTTGCCGTAGTCATGACCCGCAGCTTCCACCAGGTTTCCGGAAAGCGGAAGGGTGATCGGCCGTGACGCCATTTCCAGCCCGGCCCGATCCTTGACCACCAGCCGGACTTCCAGCGGCTTATTCGGGGACAATCCCTGCCACACATAGCGATCGTTCAGCCCCAGCGGTCGAGGCGAGATCGGCAGCCATTTGCTGCTTCCCAACCAGCGAACTTCCAAGGTAATACCGTCCGGGTCCGGGTTGCGTTCCTCGACTTCCCAGCGGATCCCGGAACTCCCGAAAGGCTCCAGCCGAATGAGTGGCGGCACCGTATCAACAATGATCCGATAATGTGCGGTAAGGTCGGCGTTGCTGGGACTGACATCGCCGTCGGGATAAACCAGTTGCATGGCAAAATCGTATTCGCCGTCGGCCGGAGAGGTGTAGCGAAAACCCTTCAGGTTGCGCTCCCGGTCGATCAGATCCAGTTCATCAAGCCCCTTTTCCACGACCAGTTCATAGCGGCCACGGTCCCGAGCCGTGTAAAAGCGGAGCTTGCTCGGGCGAGGATTCATCGCCATAAGGCGGTCGAGGGGAACTGGAAAGTTGATTTCGCGAAGCGGCCAGTACTTGACTTCCGGATTGCCCCGAGCCAGACCGTCTGCCCCAAGCAGCGTAACCGCTACCGCAATCAGGACTCCTCGACTGAATCGCCGCATCGCCAACCTCCCCCGCCGGCCCCGCGGCCACGGTCCGAACGGGAACAGAGTATCTCGTAAACGCAGTATCGGAACCGAGACGGGTGTGAATTCAGTCAATCCGCGATGCTGCTGGAAAAATTTACCAAACGCTCCTGGTGTTCTTGCGCCTCCCTAGCATATTTTCCGAAACTCGCTTCCTCGTCACTGCAGGATGAGTCCGGAACTGTGGGAGCAGTACGGGCTCGGATCGAGTCCCGGGAATCCCGCCGGTCCTGGTGGGAACGCTGGCAATCCGCCTGGTAACGACAACAGTCTGGGGGAGGGGAAAAACCCGGTAGCCGCCGACACCGTCGGGGCATTCGCTCGGAGATAATCAAAGCAATATGCCGGCGACGGATGCGTTGACCAAAGTGGCGAGGAAGCCGCCAAGCAATGCTCGTGCCCCCAGCCGAGCCAGATCCGAACGCCGTTGCGGTGCCATCGCGCCGATTCCACCGAGTTGAATTCCGATCGAGGAGAAGTTCGCAAACCCTGTCAGCGCAAAAACGCTGAGCAATTGAGCCCGCGGTGACATCCCGGCCGCCGATTCCTGAAACAAGGAGTAGGCCACAAATTCGTTCAACACCAGCTTCACCCCGAGTAACTCGGCCACTTTCGGCACATCAGCCGCGGGCACGCCCATCAACAACGCAACCGGGGAAAAGAGCAGGGAAAACCCGGCTTGCAATGACCAGGACGGATGCAGCAGGCTCACCACAAAATTAATCAGGGCAATAAAGGCAATAAAGGCAATCAACATCGCCGCGATGTTCAGCACCAGAATCATCCCTTCCGAGGCTCCCCGGGCGGCAGCATCAAAAATGTTCGCATCGGGCTGGTCGAGGACAATCTTGACTACCCCCCGGGTCTGCGGTTCCTCGGTTTCCGGAACGAGGATTTTTGCCAGGTACAGCCCGGCAGGTGCTGCCATCACGCTGGTTGCCAGGATGGCCACCGGGTCCGCCCCCATCCCGACATACGCCACCATCACGCCACCGGAAATTGTGGCCATGCCGCCGGCCATCAATGCCAGTAATTCCGAGCGCGTCATCCCAGCTACATAGGGCTTCACAATCAGGGGGGCTTCGGTCTGACCCATGAAGACATTCGCCACGGCCGACAAGGTCTCGGCCCCGCTTGTACCCATGACGGTGACAACCCCGCGTGCCAGCAGCCGCACCAGAAATTGCAAGACGCCAAGATGATACAGAACCGTGAAAAACGAGGAGACGAAAATGACCGCCGGCAAGGCTTTGAACGCGAAGATGAACGGTCGGGGCGGGGGGGCGGATTGCAAGCGATGCCCGTAGCCGGCTCCACTAAGAACCGCCGCCTCGGTCAGTGGTGGTGGCGGCAGCGGATCCGCAAGCGGCCCGAACACAAATTGAGCCCCTTGATCCGTAAATTCAAGAAACTTTTTAATCACCTGACCGACCGCCTCGAACCCGGCATATACGGTCGGTTCACGTAAGATGAGAGCTGCCAGCGTGAATTGCAACACGACCCCCGCCACCACCACTCGCCAACTGATTTGTCGAATGTTGCTGGAAAACAAACAGGCTGTTAAGAGAAATGCCACGACACCGAGGCACGATCGGCCCCGCTCACCCAGCCAGTCGCCTGCCCAGGTGACGACCAAGATAAGCGACAGCAATCCGAAGCAAACACCGACTCGCACACGCCAGGCAGAGCCCGCGGCAACGGTCCCAGGCTTACGGTCTGGCGCATCAATGGCCGAGCTTGTCATCGGGCTGGAGCATGTCCATGGTGGGAGAACGGAGTGGTCACGACGATGACCGCCTCCGCTTGGTGGCTAGCCTTATCACTTTGGCTGCCCCGCCGGGCGCTAGAGGGCAGAGGCAGTCGTGGTGCTTCCGGTTACTGTGTATTCGTGGTGGCCACTTGCCGCAACATGTCTTCAACGTATTTCAGCCGCCAGCCAATAAAGAGCACATTCGGCAACCGAATCTCCCGCCGATCTGCTCCTGCTCCGACGCGGACAATCAGGTCGCCTGAACCGAAGCCCAGAATGTAGTGTCGGAACAGGTCATCACGTTGCTTTTCCATGCTCACACCGACCGTACTGTAAGCATGGACAGAATCGCCAATATGCTCGCAATACCGGATCTGACCAGGGGTGAAAATGATGTATGACCGGCGATCGAAAATCAGTGTGGCCAATGCCCACATGATGAACACAGCGGTGCCGATAAACAAATAACCCGCCATGTTGATGTAAATATGAAGATTTCCCAGTTGTTTGAAAATTTCGTCCCAGGCACCCAGCAAGGAAATTGTCAGCGCCACGACGATGATCATGATAATCATCAAGAACGACCACAGACCGCGAAGTGGAACGTTCGTAATCAAAATCGTAATAATCAGACCGATGACGAACAAGGCACCCAGCCAGGGGGTTTCCGAGATCCTTGTCGGAAACGCTGGTTCGTCACTGGTGGCAACCCGCGCCGCATCATCAAGCGAACGGGTTGAACGCCCGGGAAATTTCAGCTTATATTCGCCCGCTGCTTCGAGTACCACCGTGCAGTTCGGTGGAACGACCGCGAGCCGATTATTTTCGAAGAAAGTCCAAATCGCCATGAAAAATGCCAACAGCCAGACCGGCCACCAGTAAAACAGACTGGAATGGCTGATCAATTTGACCTCGTTGATCCGAGGCTGCGTTGACGTCGGGGCGGTGGTTGTCGGTTGCGTTGTCTCGATCGGTGGCGGCGTACTAGACATGGCAATGCTCGTAGGGGTAAAATCCAGTCAACTAACCCCTCAGAAGACCGTTCCTCCGAGTGGGGCCGAAGAGTGATTCGACCGACCCGACCCGATCTTTTTTCCTAGCTGAGAAACATGGCGATAAAACTAGGTCGGTTGCCCGTCAGCGTCAAGCACGTCGGCTGCTCTCAGAATCGGGGCGGCTCTTTCCGAACCAGTTCATTGGCGTAATCCAGCGAATCGAGCGTCCCCGCATCGGTCCAATAACCCTCGAAGATCATATGCCCCATCCGCCCGGCTCGGATGTAATAATTGTTGACATCGGTGATTTCATACTCTCCACGAGCTGACGGTTTCAGCCCCCGGATCACACCAAAGACATCCGGGGGATAAATGTAGATCCCGATCACCGCTGTGTCGCTTTTCGGATGCTCCGGTTTCTCCTCGATGCTGACAATGTTGTCGCCCTGCAATTCCGCAACACCGTAACGCCCCGGATCGGGCACCCGCTTCAAACCGATCCACGCCCAATCTGGTCGGCTGTTCGCTTTTTCCAGAAACGGTACCAGCGGATCGCGGAAAATATTGTCTCCCAGCAAAACGCAAGCGCGGCTGCCCATGCAAAAATGCTCGGCGAGCGACAACGCCTGAGCAATCCCGCCAGCCTCATCTTGAACCCGGTACGTCAACCGGCAGTTGTGTTCGCGACCGGAACCCAGCAGTTCCACAAAATCGCCCATGTGCTCGGTGCCAGACACCAGGAGAATTTCCGTGAGCCCCGCACCAACCAGTTTCTTCAGCGGGTGGTAAACCATCGGGTACGGGCCCACCGGCAGCAGATGCTTGTTTGTAACTTTTGTTAATTCTCCAAGCCGGGTGCCTTTACCACCTGCTAAAATTACGCCTCTTATCGCCATGCGGGTTCCTCGTGGGCTTTCAGGAATGACCGGCCGGATGGCTGGCCGTTTGCAGGAAACAATCAGAACGTATGTCGACGGACGGCAGCGAGAGTGTGCGGCGGCCAAACCTGCCACTGGCTTGGCTTATGCCACTTTGCCGTATTGTTTCTCGTAATACTGCAGATAATCCTTGTTCTTGATGGCTGTGACCCAAGCCGATTGTTCCTGGTACCAGCGGATCGTTTCTTTCAACCCGACATCGAACGAAATCTCGGGTTGCCAGCCGAGTTCACGCTCGGCTTTCGTACAGTCGATCGCATAACGGCGGTCGTGACCTGGTCGATCGGGAACAAAACGAATCAGGCTCCGCGGCTTTTCTAAAAGATCCAGAAGCAGGTGAGTCAATTCCAGATTGGTTTTCTCACAGCGGCCGCCGAAATTGTATACCTCACCAGGCCGACCCCGACGCCAGGCGGCTTCCACTCCTCGACAATGATCGAGAACATGAATCCAGTCCCGAATTTGCAAGCCGTCGCCGTAAACCGGCACCGGTTGATTGGCGAGCAAATTGGTCACAAACAAGGGAATCAATTTCTCCGGAAATTGATACGGGCCATAATTATTCGAGCATCGGGTGATGACTGCCGGGATTCCGAAGGTGTGATGATATGCCAGCACCAGCAGATCACCCCCGGCTTTGCTCGCGGAGTAGGGGCTGTTCGGGTGGAGTGGTGTTTCCTCGGTAAAATATCCGGTCGCTCCCAGACTGCCGTAGACTTCATCCGTTGAAACCTGGACGTATTTTGCCACGGAGAATTCTCGGGCTGCGTCCAGCAAAATTTGCGTACCGAGCACGTTCGTCCGCACGAACGGGCCGCTGTCCTGAATACTGCGATCGACGTGGCTTTCCGCGGCGAAGTGGATGATATCGGTGATGCCTTGCTGCATCACTGCCCGCACGACTTCACGGTCGGTGATATCGCCTTTCACAAATTGATAGCGGGGGTGGCTATTCAGATCGCTCAGATTGGCCAAGTTGCCGGCATATGTCAAGGCATCCATGTTCACAATCTGTACCGACGAATCTGTTGACAGCAGATGGCGAATAAAATTCGAGCCGATGAAGCCGCAACCGCCCGTCACCAGTAGTGTGGTCATTTCGATGCCCCGCATCCTGCCTGGGTGTGACGCCCCGGGACGCTGCATCTGACCCGGGAGACGGGGTAAGATGTATCCGGAAATTGCCTGCAAGTCAAACCGAGTCGTGACAAGGCTCGCCGACCTGTCTAGGAAAGGCAGCGGGAATCCTGTGGTGTTCAACCCCGGCCGAGAAGGAATCGCAGTGCCGGCTCCAGTTCCGGATGATCGAAGGCAAATCCGGATTGCATCAGGACTCGGGGGAATACCCGCTGACTCGAAAGCAGGGCCGCGTCAGCCAGTTCCCCGAACATCAGGCGTAACATCGGGGCGGGAATCGTCGCCAGATACGGACGCTTCAGCACCCGGGCCAGTACGCGGCCGAAGACTCGATTCGTTACCGGTTCCGGAGCCACAGCGTTGACCGGACCGGATACCGTTTCTGTTTGCAAAAGATGATGAATCGCCCCGACCAGATCGCTTATACTGATCCAGCTTAGCCACTGCTGGCCGTGGCCAAGCACCGCGCCGGCCCCGAGGTTAAACGCGGGGAGCTGCTTGGCGAGGGCTCCGCCACGGGGGCTGAGGACAACACCGATTCGCAGGTTGATGACGCGGACGCCAGCCATCCGAGCCGGCTCGGTGGCGGCTTCCCACTCCCGGCCGACCTCGGCGAGAAACCCGGTTCCGGGTTCCGATGCTTCCGTAAGCTCTTCGTCGCCACGATCACCGTAAATTCCGATGGCCGACGCCGCGATCAGTGTCTTGACTCCCGCGGCGGCCAGCACCTCGGCGAGGCGTCGGGTCGGCCCGACCCGGCTCTGACGAATCCGCTGTTTCTTCGCCGCCGTCCAGCGGCCCTCGGCGATCGGTTCCCCCGCCAGATGAACCACGGCATCGACTCCCTCGAACAAGCTCGGATTCAGCGGTTCATCCGGCCGCCAAATTCTGGTGCTTGTGCCGTCATCTACCGTCGTGGCTCGGGGCGGCATTCGTCCCAGGCGAATCACGCGATGTCCGCCCGCTGCCAGGAACAACGCCAGATCACTGCCGATCAGCCCGCTACTCCCGGTCATTGCTACGGTCAGACGCGGGCGGTGCAGAAATGGCTGGTGACGCTTCAAGTCGGAAGCGGTGAGGGCGTGGCGGTAAACAAACATCCGCTTCAACCGCTTCTGGACAAGTCCTGAGCCAAGACAATGTCCCAGCCAGCCATACGGCAAGCGGTAGGAAATCTCATCATGAAGAAAACTGGAACCGTCGTCCACTGGTTCCATCCGATGTGTGTGATTCCACTCGGCAAAAGGTCCGGACAATTGTCGATCGGAAAAACTCCTGCCCGGCTGGACATCATAAATCTCGGCAATCCAATGTTGATGAAACGGCCCGAGAATTTGTGCCCGGATCGTGACCCGGAATCCTTCGCCAAAGTGGCCCTGCTGATCGATGATCGACACCGCTTCCCACGGTGGCTGCAAGCGGAAAAAGGCAGCCGGCCGCGCGTGCCAGTCGTACAGTGCCGCCGCCGAGACTGGCATCGGACTCGTCAATGAGAAGAACTGATGCTGGCTCATGAGTATCCTCGGTAGACTCGGCGGTGGGTGGTCCCTCACGTCCTTCTCTCATGATAGCCCCGGCAAACCCTCGAGATCGGGCCAGAATCGCTCGACATCCGACCAGTCGCTGCGGATTCGCCCCGCAATCGGCTACGTTTCTCCCAGAGAAACCGTAGAATTGTTCGAGTCGATGATCGTGATGCTAGTTGTGGAAAAATCACCCGGAGGCAGCGATGCCGAAAATTTTGATCGCGGATGATCATCCGCAGAACGCGGAACTGCTGGAAGCCCACTTGGATGGTGCCGGCTACGATGTTCGCATCGCTGTGAACGGGGATGAAACACTGCGGGTCGCTCGGGAGTGGCAACCGGATCTGGTACTACTCGATATCATGATGCCGAAACTGAGCGGGTTTGAAGTCTGCCAGCGGTTGCGATCGGATCCGGCCCTGGCGACCGTCGGCATCCTCATGATCACCGCGCTCGATCAACCGACCGACGTGGAACGGGCACTCGATGCCGGGACCGACGACTTTTTAACAAAGCCGATCAACAAGACGGAACTCCTCCTGCGGGTGAAAGCGCTGCTGGCAGCCCGTGCTGAAGCGAATCCGGTCGAACGCGGCCTCAGCTATTTCGGTCGGGTCTTGCAAGGACTCGGTTCATGACCGGTGTCGAAGGTTTGCCGACCGCACGTGTCATCCTCAAACCTCGGCGTGCTCAACCGTTTCTCGCCCGGCATCCCTGGCTGTATGCCGGGGCGATTGACCGGATCGAGGGTGACCCCGCGGACGGCGCGGTGGTGGAGGTGTGCAGTGCCAGCGGTGTAGCCATTGCTCGCGGGCTTTACAACAGTCGAAGCAAAATTCGGGTCCGACTCTACTCCTGGCTTCCCGATGAAACCCTCGATCGTGACTTTTTCGCCAAGCGAATCCAGGAAGCCAGCAACCTCCGTCACCAGATTTTGCATTGCAATACCGGCCCCGACGCGGCTTACCGCCTGGTATTCAGCGAAGCCGACCGGCTTTCCGGCCTGATCGTGGATCGGTACGGCGACTGGCTGACCGTGCAATTCACCTCGCTGGCGCTGGCGATGCGGCGGGAAATGATCGCCGACATTCTTCGTGAACTGCTCCCGGTTCGGGGGATTTACCTCCGCACCGAACGGGGCATCGGCGTGCTGGAAGGTCTCGAGCTGCAAGACGGCCCACTCTGGGGCGAATTACCTCCGACTGAGATTATCGTCACCGAACATCAGGGACTGCGATTCGCCGTCAATCTCGCCGAGGGACAAAAGACCGGCTTTTACCTCGATCAGCGGGACAACCGGGCCGCGGTGATGCGGCTGGCGGCTGGACGCCGGGTGCTGGACGCCTTCAGCTACAGCGGCGGCTTCGGCGTTTACGCCGCAAAAGGCGGGGCCCGTGACGTGCTCTGCCTCGATGCTTCCGAAGCTGCCCTCAAACTGGCTGAGCGGAACGCGATCCTCAATGGCCTCGGCGTCATCCGCACGCAGCCGGGTGATGTCTTTTCCACCCTCGAGCAACTCGCAGCCACCGGCCGCCGCTTCGATTTGATCGTCCTCGATCCTCCGAAGTTTGCTCGGAATCAATCGGCCATCCCGCGGGCGCTCCAAGGTTACCGGACACTGCATCAGCGAGCCTTGAAACTCCTCGAAGCGGATGGCGTTCTCGTTTCCTGTTGTTGCACCGGGCTGATCACGCAAGAGATGCTCGAAGATTTACTCGCACAGGTGGCGAGTGATGCCCGCCGCGACCTGCAAATTCTCGAACGCCGAGGCCCCGCCGCCGATCACCCCGTTGCCATCAGTTGCCGGGAATCCAGTTACCTGAAGTGCATCATCAGCCGGGTCGTGTAGCCGGGTCAGCCGGGCCACGCTCGGCCATCTGCCGCAAAACCGCGATGCCCCGATCGAGCGTCTCATCACTGGCCGCGAAACTGATGCGAAAGTGGCTATCATGCCGACTGAACGTGTTACCGGGAATAATCAGCAATTGATGCCGGATCGCCTCGGTGACAAATGCCGTGGCGCTCGGCCAGGCCGGCGGCACCTTCGCAAAGACGTAGAACGCACCACCGGGGGTGGTAAAGTCGTAATGATCGCGTAAACCACGCACCAAGCGGTCACGCTTGCCACGGTAATCGGCAATGATTCCCGAAATATCGTAGTCCAGTGCCGCTAGGCCACCATATTGAAACGCGCTTGGCGCGCAAACGAAGGTGAACTGCTGAAGTTTCGTCATTTCCTCGATGATCGGCCGCGGACCGTGGGCCCAGCCGAGCCGCCAGCCGGTCATGCCGTAAGTCTTGCCGAATCCCTCGATCACCAGCGTGTCCGGGTTCCAGGTGGCCGGGGACGTGGGCTCGCGATCGTAGTGGAAAGCGCGATAAATTTCGTCCGAAAGCAGCAGCACGCCGCGTTCCGCACACAGTTCGGCGATCGCTTTCAGACTCCGGGGATCGATCACGACCCCGGTCGGATTCGACGGGCTGCACAACAGCACCAGCTTCGTCTTCGGGGTCATCACCGCGGCCAGTCGCTGCGGATCGACGCGGAAATCCGGATACGTGTCCAGGAACACCGCCTGACCCCCGGTCAGTGTCACCAGCTGCGGGTACGAGACAAAATACGGGTCGGGCACGATCACCTCATCGCCTGGGTTCACCGTGGCGAGCATCGCGAGCAACAATCCCCCGCTGGTGCCGCTGGTAATCAGCAGTTCCCGCTCCTGGCCCGGATAGTGCCGTGCCATCTCGGCAAGCAATCGCTGCCGGAGTTCCGCCACTCCCTGGGTGACACTGTAACCGTTTTTACCTCCATCAATTGCCTGCTTGGCCGCCGTCCGAATCGATTCCGGTACGTCAAAATGAGGCTGCCCAATACTGAGATTGATCGGGTCGCGCAGCGACTTGCCCAGGTCGAAGACTTTGCGGATTCCGGAAACTTCCGTGGCCCGGGAACGTGCGGAAATCCAGTCGGCCGGGGTCATGATCACGCCTCGGTCGGTTTTGCAGCCGAAGGAGCAAACACCGTTCATTCACTCGCCATTACAGATACTTCACACAGACGACACCAAGAACGACTAGCATCGCCCCCAAGATTCGTTTCCAGGTCAACGGATTTTCCGGCAAACCCATCATGGCATAATGATCCAGCAGCAGCGAACAAAGCAGTTGCCCAGCCACCACCAGCGAAATAAACGCGGCGGCTCCGAGATGGCGAACCAGCGTCGCTCCGGCGAGCACAATCAAAGCCCCCAGCGGCCCGCCGATCCAGTACCACCACTGTGTCTCCCGCAGGGTCGACCAGGACGGTGCCAAAGGCCGCACCAGCAGCATGAACACTGACGCGGAAAGGATTGTTCCACAGATCGAAAGATACGCGGCCCAGAGCGGATCACCGAGATGATGCCGGAACCGTGTATTGGCGGTGGCTTGCAGAGCAATACATGCTCCTGCCCCTGCCGCCAGCAGGGCATATGTCCAGAGTGGGTTCATATCCTTTTTTGTATAGTCCCGGAGAAAACTTGTCGCGATGCTGCTCAGGGAAGAGAAAATCCCAGTCGGTCGGCAAGCATTGCCGCATTTCTCTCCAGTACCTGGCCAAGTCAGCCAGGACACAGTCCTATGCAAACCAGATCGTTCCGGTTGACCGTCATATTGCCTGGGAGATTCCCGAAGTGCGTTCGAGAGTGGCGATAAAAAAACGGACAGGTCTCGACGAGAAGCTATGATAAAATAGAACTTGTTTTGTACCAATTTGCTGAGTTCAGCTATGACCACGGGAGTAAAACCGACGGCTCTTATCCGCGAAGGGGACGGCCTGCGAATTGACTGGTCCGATCAGCAATCGACTTACGTTTCTTGGCGGACGCTGCGCAAGCATTGCCCCTGTGCCAGTTGCCAGATGGAACGATCCCAGCCACCGAACCCGTTCAAGATCCTGTCGGCGGCGGAAATTGCGGCAGGGGCACCTCGGCCTGTGGCGATGAAACCGGTCGGCCACTACGCTTATCAGATTATCTGGAATGACGGCCACAGTACCGGGATTTACCCTCTGACCACGTTGCGATCGTTGAACGAGCCTCGCTAGGCCACTCAGCTGGTAGGATTCGGAACGAATCCGCATAAGGCGTTGCGAATTTCATTAATCGGTATTTTTTGAGAATCAGGAGCAGTCATGCCGCCACCGATGCCAGGTCAACCACTGTCGCTTCCCGGAGTCAAACATCTGCTGGCCATCGCCAGTGGCAAAGGGGGCGTGGGTAAATCGACCGTGGCCGCCAACCTCGCCTTGGCGATGCACATGCACGGCCAGCGAGTCGGATTGATGGATGCCGATATTTACGGACCTTCCGTTCCGATCATGTTCGGCCTCGGAACCGTGGATCAAACAAAAACCCCGTTTCCCGTGGTGAAATACGGCCTGAAACTGATGAGCATGGGATTTCTCGTCGATCCCAGCCAGGCTGTTATCTGGCGTGGTCCGAAAGTCGCCCAAGCGGTCGGCTCATTCCTCGCTCAGGTCGACTGGGGCGAACTGGATTTTCTCGTCATCGACCTTCCCCCTGGCACCGGCGATGCTCAGTTAACGCTTTCCCAGCAAGCCCCGCTGACCGGAGCCATCATCGTCACTCAGCCCCAAGATGTCAGTTTGATCGACGCTCGAAAGGGGGTGAAGATGTTTCAGGAAGTCCGTGTCCCCGTACTGGGAATCATTGAGAATATGAGTTATTTTATCGGTGACGACGGCAAACGCTACGAATTGTTCCGGTCAGGTGGCGGCCAGAAGCTGGCAGCGGAAATCGGCGTAGCGCTGCTCGGGGAATTGCCGATCGATCCCCGCGTCGCCGAGTGTGGCGACACCGGGGAACCGATCGTCAGCAAATATCCGGACGCGCCGATCAGCCAGGCATACATCAACCTTGCGACCCGGGTCATCGATACCCTGCTCCAACAACCCGGTGCTTCCCCGCTCCCGGAAGTTCAACTGTGATCGCCGCTGTCCGGAACAGCGGAACGCCGACCCTGAAATCGAGAGGAGTCGTTGCTGACACCAGAAACGCGAATCCGCGACTTTCCAACTCTGGCCGATATGACTTACCTCAATTCGGCCGCGGAAGGAATTCCGCCCCTGAGCGTCGGGGAAGCCCTTCAGAACTACTTCCGCGACAAACAACTCGGGATGGATGGCCGCCAGGCTCATTTCCGAGTCTGGGAACAAACCCGGGCACTGGCGGCGGAATTTTTCGGGCTGACGGCGGCCGAGGTGACCCTCTGTTCGTGTTCCTCAGAGGCATACAATCTCGCTGCCTTGGCGTTGCGTCTGCGGCCGGGTGATGAAGTCGTCATTAACGATCTGGACTTTCCCGCGGGGGCAACTCCCTGGTTGCAGGCTGATTGCCCGGCGACGGTCAAGCTCTGGCGACATCGCTACGGGGCACTCCGCATCGAGGATCTGATCCCGTTGCTCGGTCCGAAAACGCGGCTGGTGAACGTCTCGCTGGTCAGCTTTTTCAACGGTTTTCGCCTCGTTCTTCCAGCCGTCGCCGAGGCGGTTCACAGGCATAGTCCCGCTCTTCTTGCGGTCGATGTCACTCAGGCGCTGGGTCGGATTCCGCTCGCACTTGACACCGCGGATCTGATCATCAGCAGCACGCACAAGTGGATTCTTGCCTCGCACGGGGGCGGGCTGGTCGGCGTGCCGAAGCGAAGGGCAGAACAGTGGACCGTGCCGGCGGGCGGCTGGTATCACTTACACGACCCGTTTGGCCCCGAGCGATTTCATCGAGCGGTCAGCCAGCCTGGGGCCGCTAGCTTTACCGTCGGCATGCCGAATTTCCCCGCGGTCTATGCTGTTCAGGCGGGACTTGAGTACATCAAAAAGATCGGCGTCGAGGCGATCGATCAAGCTGCACGGCCACTCGTCGAACAGTGTCTTGAGGGTTTGCAAGCGTTACCGATTGAACTGCTGACACCGGCCGAGCCTGACCACTTGGCCGGCATCCTCGCCTTCCGGCACCCCGCGGCAGAGACACTCCACCGCCAGCTTCACAACGCGAATGTCCACGTCATGAGCCACGCTGGCCGGATTCGCGTGGCTATCCACGGATACAATACATCTGCCGATGTGGAGCGTTTCCTAGCGATGCTCCACCAGGCGTTGAAAGCCACCGGTTCTTCATGATCCGGAGAGAATCAGCGGACGGCAAACGGTCCCACTCGGCCTTGGAACCGCGAAAGTGGAGCCATCAAGCCCGTCACTCTGTCCAATCCGGCAGGCCGATCCGAGAATAACCGCATCGGGGTCGTGGTTCCCGGATGGTTCCGCGGTTTTGCCCGGCCTTGCAGCGGAGATGATCATGACAGTACCATCATTTGCCGAGCTGGCAAAGATGTTTGACCACTCGTTGTTGCAGCCCGTCCTGACGGATGCGGAACTGGAACGTGGCTGCTTACTCGCGCGAGAATACAACGTTGCTTCGGTCTGTATTAAACCCTACGCGGTAAAACTCGCCGCCAAGTTGTTGGCCGGTTCGACCGTGCAAGCTAGTACCACGATCGGCTTTCCACACGGGGGCCATCTCACGAAGGTGAAAGTCTACGAAGCAGAACTGGCGATGGCTGATGGGGCGACCGAGCTCGACATGGTGGTGAACATCGGCAAAGTGCTTTCGGACGAGTGGAATGCGGTCGCCTCGGATATCGCCGCCGTGGTCGAGACAGCGCATGCCGGCGGAGCCAAGGTCAAGGTGATCTTCGAAAACGCTTATCTGCAAGATCGCCATAAAATCGAACTTTGCCGAATCTGTGGCGAGGTTCGTGCCGACTGGGTGAAAACCAGTACCGGCTATGCCGAGACAGGAGCCACCATCGAAGATCTGACGTTAATGCGGAAGCATAGTCCTGCCTGGGTGCAGGTCAAGGCGGCGGGCGGCGTCCGCACCCTCGAGAAATTGCTGCAAGTCCGGGAAATCGGGGTGACACGGGTCGGTGCCACCGCGACAAAGGCCATTCTGGACGAAGCCAAGGCCCGGCTGGGTGAAGGGGAATGATTCGTCAAGCGTTGTCGGATCAGTTTTGACAAGTCGATGGCCGCGGCACCGATTGCCGCGACTCTCTGACATCGCTCGGGGGATATCGCTTTTTCCGCACGATGACGGCATCTCGTGGCTTACTTTCTTGGGGGTAACCCAGCCCCAGCCTGGAACTGAAGCCACTTCAAGACTTCTTCTCTGGTCCGGATTCGGAAGTCTGTAGACCCCTGCCGGGCCGCTTCTCGATCGATAACAATCGCATCGGGATTGAGGTGGCCGGCTAAAGTGTATTGATCGTCCGGAAGCTGGCTCGTTTCTACCAGGCGAAACTTCAGCTTTCCGACCGGGTGGCCATGAAATCGCCGTTCCAGTTCGGCCGATTGAATAATTTTCGTTTCCGGGTCGATTTCGAGCACAACGTGGCTGTACCGTGGCGGCGGCCTGCCCGGCATCGGCCGGAACGTGGCTTCAATACGGATCGGCTCCCCGGGTTGACCCGAATCCCGACGATATAAATCGTAGCGTTGTAATAATTCGCCGAGGGTGGTCACCAGGCGAAGGCTCAGCAAATCACAGTAACGGCTGAGGGGTGCCCCGAGTTCCTCGGGTTCGTAGATGAATCCGCGGCTAGGATTAGCCGTGGCCCAAACACGTCCGTCCCGATCTTGCCCCCAGGCCAACGGCGGCCGGCCGGGCAAGGCGGTGCTGATCCAGAATTGATCACCTCGGGTCCAGAGTCGAGAAGTCCGGGTGACAGGCGGCAGCTTTGTTCGATTGAAGGCACCCGGATTCCATTCTGCCACGACTTCGTAGCAATGATCGCTGGCCGTGGCATGAGTTTGCTGAGCTTCGCGGATCAACTGGGCCGCCGTGAGCGGTTGTGGCTCGGGTCCGCCGCCGAGCACAAAGGCGATGAGTAACGCTGCTGCAGTCGCCAGGAATGCCAATGAAACTCGATGGCGTTGCCACCACCGTGATGGTTTCGGTGCCGGCTGGCTCATCTGAGCCGCGCGGACACGGACAAGCATCGCCGCTGCATCGACCGTCGCCGCCGAGCGATCGAGGTAGTCGCGGACAAGCCGTTCGACTGGGTCGTCAGCTGCGGGTGATGGTCCTGGCAAACTCACTCTTCAACCTCCGGAGCCAAGAAGCCAGCGAGACTGACGGCCAAGGCATGTCGTGCTCGATGAACCAGCACGCCAGCGTTACTCGGTGTCACCTGCAAGATCTCGGCGATTTCCTGCTGGGTGTGGCCAAGGCTTTTCAATTCCACGGCAGCACGCTGCAGCGGCGGTAATTGCTGCAAGGCTTCCGCTACCGCCATCGATAATTCTCCATGCATCGCTTGCTGCTCCGGCGAGATCACCTGCGGATCGTTCGGGTCGATCACTTGTTCCTGACCGTGTTCATCATTCCGAATCAGGCGGGAAAACGGTTTGCGGCGAGTCCGCAGATTGATACAAGCATTCGTGATGGCCTTGAGCAATAATTTCTGGCCATCTCGGGGCAAGTCGTAACTATCCGCCCTGGCAAGCAAGCGACAATAACAGTCTTGAACAACATCCTCGGCGTCCTGAGGGTGGCGAAGGAGGGACCGGGCATACGCAACCGCTCGGGGGGCTGTCTCCAGCACCCAGGCATCAAGCCTCTCGGACGGTTCGCCGCCGCCCACATCAATCCCCCGTCAGACACCTCAATAATTTCTGAACCCGCGGCCGTGGAAAATATTACTGAGAAAATCGATGCTGTCACGCCGCGGCACCGCCAAGGATTTTGCTTGTTATTCGCGGCGATGAAGCCGTGAAGCCGGCCGGGGGGAAGCTTCGGTCAATTCCTGCGGCCGTGGCTATACTGATCAGCACAGCGTCGTTTTCGATCCTTGTCTGGCCTCGGATGTCACGGGTGACTGATGCGTGTCAACTCGATTAAACAACTGCTCAAGTCTGGCAAGCCCGCTGTCGGAACCTGGTTATCGCTGGGAAACATCCCCGCGGCTCGTTTTCTCGCTCGTCTCGGCTTTGACTGGCTGACGGTCGATCTAGAGCATTCCCTTGTCGGCATCGAGACAGCCGTGCATATGTGGGGGGCGATTGCCGACGCCGGGTGTGTGCCGCTGGCGCGGGTGCCGAGCAACCGCCATGATCACATCAAGCGTGTTCTCGACAACGGCGGCTACGGCATCGTCGTGCCGATGGTGTGCACCCGCTCGGAATCCAGCGATGCCGTCGCTGCTTGCTTGTACCCCCCCCGCGGAAATCGCAGTGTCGGTGGCAGCATCCACGCCCTGAATTTCGCCACGACCCCGGCTGCGTATTATGCCCGAGCCAACGAGGAAATTCTGATTGTCCTTCAATGCGAACACATTGCCGCGGTTCGGAATTTCGACGAGGTCTACGGTGTCCCCGGTGTCGATGCAGTCTTTGTCGGCCCGAACGATCTCGCGGCAAGTATGCGCAGTCTACAAGGCAAGCCGCCCACTGGGGAAGAGTTTCAGGCCGCTCTCGCCGAGATTCTCGCCGGCTGTAAACGGCTCGGGATTGCTGCCGGCATTCACACCTTCTCGGCTGACGAAGCAAAAACACGCATCGCTGAGGGCTGGCAATTCATCGCCATCAACAGCGAACTGAAGTTCATGATGGATGGTGCCAAGGAGGCACTCGACCGACTCGGACTCCAAAAGGCCGCGGCCGACCTGGCCAAATATTGATTGTTCACACGCCGGCTGTTCCGAGTCCCACTCCAACTTCGGCAATCCTTCCCGGCAAACAAGGTTCTCCTTCACATCGCCGATTTCTCGTCGTTTTCGACAAATCGGCGGTGATCCACGATTTCTTCAACTTCATCCATCACTTGACTGGCCCAGAATAGACCGAGCCCGACACCGAGAATTGCCGCCGCGGTGATCAAACCGTGGGCACCGCGGCCGATTTGATACCATAACTCCTCGGGCTGAGCCCAATCAAAGCCGAACCCTGCTGCAATCCGAAACATGGCACACAGCAGGAGAAACCAGAAGACCCGACTCACCGTGGCAATCGAACGGTGCCCCGCCTCCACATCATTTCCTTGCGTTGCGTAAATTTGAATCAGCAGGCAAATCATCACCAGCCGAGTAAATTCTAGGCCCGCCGCGACAATACTTAAGACACTGAACGGATAGCCTTTCAGAACTCGGACCGGGGCTTCAGACAAACCCGGCAGCGCACTCGCCGGAGCAAACAGCTTGTAATACACCAGCGTTTCCGACCAGTGGCCGGGGGCTTCCTGCAACCGAGAGACTGCCTCCCATCCCGTCTGAAAATCGATCACAGCCAACGAAGTCGCAATCAGAGTGATCAGAAGGCCCATGAGGCCAATGTGACGGCCTTTTTCCGGTCCGGCCATCGTGAATCCGAAGGCGGCAAAAATCAATAACGCTGCGATCCCGCCAAACGCATCCGCTGCCAACGCGATCAAGGTGGCATAACTCGGTTCGACCAGAGTGGCTCCGAGTAGCCCCGGCAGAAGCAACATCACGGCCAATGCCTGCGACCGCATGGCCCACATCAACAACGTCACCGTCATCCGACCGTAGCGGCAATGCCGCTCCAGTTCCTTGTAACGCTCGGCAAGCCGGCGTTCACGCTCTTCCATCTTGCGCAGTTCCCGTCGAAGCCGTTTCCGTTTCTCCACAAGTTCCGGAGGATCGTCCTTGCCGCTGGTCAGTTCCTGGACATTGACGGCGGAAAGTCGCGGTTTCACGGGAATCGCCATCGGTGCCCCGGGGCCCGTGGCGGTTACCATCTTCGCTACGGGTGCCGGCGCTGCTGGTGGTGTCGGCTTGCCCCGGGCGGCACCACTGCCTGACTTCGGGCGATCAAAAGGCAATGGCGGCGGGGAGACCGGAACCGCGGCTGGTGCCGTCGGGCTCGGTTCAGCGGGTTCCACCGCAAGAACCGTCTTACAATTCGGACAGCGGATCATCGCTGCCCCCGCTGGAATCCGCAGCAGTGCTTGACACGTCGGGCAAGGAATCAACTCCGACACGGCTTCCTCCACGGGCAGTTCCAGCCTGGACCTGCTCCAATCAGGCCATCGTTACCCTCGATCCACGAATTGTTGTGAAGATTCGGGTGAATCACCATCCGCAACGCCCCATTACTCCCCAAACGAAAACCGCTTGCCGTGAGATCTAAGTCTGTCTCACTCATTCCGATCGCATTCAGACATTTCCCCACCAGTTTCCCACTTTCTGCTGAACTTTGCCGACGAATACCAGCATGGCAATTTTGGATCGGCCGCCAGCGCTTGCCAGCATTCCGTCCAAGTCGGTGGTTGCCCCTGTGGCCAGAGCTGACCCAGTTCCCCGGTTTCTCCCGGGTCGAAGCCGGCATCGTCTTCTTCCCAGGTTTTCCCATCCAGAATTTTCGCCTCACCAGTGGCAACGCTCGCCAGTCCCGGATCGACGGCGATTGCCATCTGCGCCGCGCGGACCGCCAAGCTCACCTGCCGTTCCCGCGACGAGGCCCGAGTCGCATCCACCGTGAATGCCGCAGAGGCAAAAGCCATCTCGATCCGCTCGGTGTCTCTGCACGGGCCATGCTCTCGATTCCGTTGCGCCAAGGCGTTGCCTGCGACCCGGGGAAATTCCCCTGCCATGAGTCGAGTAAACGGGCTGATGGATTCCCCCCGCACATATTCCTCGACGATCCGCAAACTTGCCAGAACCGCATTGAGCCACTCCCGCGCGTCGGCCATCAGACTGGGGGAATCCGGTCCGGCGAGAATGGCTGGAGCGGCTCGCCGTGCTTGACGCGCCGCCCAGGCGACAACCACTCGCGGAGGCAACCGCCACAAAATAGCCTCGATCGCAGGCCAGTCGATCTCTTCCCGTGCTGGCATCGGCGACACTTCTCTGCATCCAAACGTTCCCGCTCGGCCACAAGATTATTCTCCTGAGTACCGTGCCTTTGACCAGACCGCGGGCATAAGATGCCTGCACCGCCCCGCCTGTTCGGCTGGGGAGAATCGCTTTCCTCGATGGTCGCGTCTCGCATGAGGGTGCCGATGTTCATACCGGTGACCTGTGAGCATTGTGGAAAAAGCTTTCAGGTGCCCGAGTCAAGCCTCGGCCAGATGACCGTATGCCCGTGGTGCCGGGGTATCGTGGCCACCACGCCGGCGACATCTGCCACGCCTGCCGCGACGCCGAAACTGGAACCCACTTCTCGGCCGAATCTCGCGAAGACGGCGAGCTCAACCTCGGCAGTTGCTGGCCGACAGTCCCGACCGTGGACGATGATCCTTCTCTGGGGGTTGCTGTGTTTACTGATCGGAACCGGAACATTTGCCGCCTCCCGGTTCGGCTCGGGTGTGATTCCTCGCGATGCCTGGCAGATGTTTACTCCTCCGGGCGGCGACTGCCGTATCCGCTTGCCGGGCACGCCGGAAGCCCGGGCGATTCCGGCGAATCCCTACTCCCCAGCGATGAAAAACGGACAAGAATACTTTGTTCGCCGCTGGTTCGATCAAGTGACCGTGTCTGCCGGCTGGATTGATCTCGTCCCGGAACGGCTGGCTCTCACTCGCGAGGATGATTTGCTGGCCGCACAAATTCGCTATCGCAGCGAACAACTGGCGGCTCAGGTGGTCGCCCAGGGGACAATCCGGTTCAATGAGTGGACAGGAGTTGAGGTGACATTGACCGATTCAAGCGGAGTTACGACCGTCGAACGCTACTACGTCGTTACCAGAAATCGCCCACGACCTCGACTTTATCTCCTCAGTGCTTCCGGGAAGCGGCTCAGTGCCGACGGTCCCGTCGCCCAGACGCTGTTCCAATCGTTCACGGTGCTTCCGCCTGAATAAGGCGTGGAAGAAACCACGGGCGGAAGCTGCCGTTCCGCCCGCTGCCGCGGCCATCTATCCGAATTGCCGAGTCGCCGCCAGGTGCCACTTTTAATAGCGGATGTTGACCCCGAAGTTCACGCCTTGCAACCAGTAATCATCCTGGGTGAATAACGGATTCGGGACCGTTGCTGCCGTTCCGAAGCCATAAGTCGGGCTGGTCGGCACCACCGCCGGGTTCACCACCGGGCTGAACTGCCGACCCGGCCGAGCCAACCGGCTCACATACAGAAAGTTGTAGCCGATCGACGTATCCAACCAGCTGGTCCAGGCATACCCGAGGGACGTGTTGACTTCCGGAATGACCGCGAATTCATCGTTCCGATAGCGGCCAATATTTGTCTGATTGGCATACAGCCCGCCGATCACTTGCGCGGCGATGCCGCGAACCGGATCATTCAGGTTACTCTGACCCTGAATCGTAATCACTTCGTTCATAACACCCAGGGCAATTTTGCTGGTGAGAGCAAACACCCAGCGGCCGCCACGAATATCCGTGCTGAAGCCCATCTGCCCGCCATAAAAGCGATTCTCGGTTCGGAAATGATCCTGCACTTCAATCGCGGCGGGGCTGGCATACAGCTTGCCATCGAACGGTGCGGTAAAACCGTTCCGCAACATCGATCGCTGAGCAATCCGGAACTCTTCGTTGACCTCTAAAAAGCGGAAACCACCGTTCAAATTGAAGCTGACACCGATACTGTCGGTCGGGCAGCTCCGATAAATGTTGAGCAAGCCGCCGCCGTCCGCCCCCCACGCCTGGGTGCTGGTGTAAACCAACATGCTGCCGGAGGCAAAGGTCGGGAACGACGCCAGCAAGGCATCCGTCGTGCCGGTGACGGGATTGACAAACGGCCGGGCTAACAATGGTTGACCGGTCATGTCGGAGGCGATGTAGAAGATATTTGACTTCTGTTCGGTCAAAAAGCCATTTGCTTCAAAACCGAACCGGCGGGCGTCATCGCGGAAAAATCCGCCACCGACCTTGAAGGCACTAAACAGGTTGTATCCCAGATCCGAGGAACGGGGATGTAACTCCGTCGTGGTCGGCCGACCGAGCAATCCTCCGTCGGCTGGAGCACTGGTTACCACCAGCGGAAAGACTGGCGTCGGTTGCGATTTCGCAAACCACAAGCCATAATCCGCATACGTCCAGACACGCGGGGCAATTCGCCGTAAGGCCAGGCCCGGTGGCGGCACATGACCCCAGTTCTCCTGCCCATGAAGGCCATAGGGAATATCCGGATACGGACTGGGTCCACCCGGAAATTCCAGACCGGTCGCCGGGTCCGGCCCGTACGGGGCCATCCCGGGCACCGGCGGGGGAATCGGATCAGGGTACGCCTTCAATTGGCCCTGATTCGGATAAGGCACCCCAACGGAACCGACCGCCGTGGGTGGAGGCGGTGACTGGGCCAGTGCGACTCCCGCACTCGTGGCCACCGCCGCGATCGTTCCGAGTAACCGTTTACGCATGGTACGCTCCTGAACAGCCCTGCCGTCGCGGGATGGGGCCGCGGCTACGGTTCCCCCACCAACCCGTGTGGCGGTATGAGCGGTCAACCCGGCGGCGATCGTAGAAACATACCTGCGCCGCCCGGAAGGACATCACCTTCCTGCTGTCCCCTAAAATCGGCAGTTCTTGCCCCGGACATGAGACGGATTCGGCAAAGTCGTTCCCCCAGGCCAAGACGATTTTCCCGAAACATTCTCCCAACTTCCCCGGTCACTCCCAGTTCCCCGAGATTCACCAGGAAAATTCAGCACCCAGCCGTGACCGACCCCCGATCAGAAATCTTACGACCTCTGTCACTCCGCCCGATCACGGCTGGCTGACCCGGCCTGCCTGCTTCCACACCGTGAGCTACCCCTTCTGCCTCGACCCCCCGCGCACAGATCGTCACGGTTTCCTATAATCCCTCATCACCGGAATTCATACCGCGGAGAAGGGGCCTGCCATGCAGGATCGCATCGCTTATCAAGGCATCACTTTCGACGACGTGCTGCTCGAACCAGGGTACAGCGAAGTTGTTCCCCGCGAAGTCGATGTCCGGACGTTTGTCACCCGAAATGTCCGGATGAATATCCCGATTCTTTCCTCCCCGATGGACACCGTCACCGAAAGTGAACTCGCCATCGCCCTAGCTCAAGAAGGTGGCATCGGCATCATCCACAAAAACCTCAGCATTGCTTTGCAAACCGGCGAAGTCGACAAAGTCAAACGCAGTGAAAACGGCATCATCACCGATCCGATTACTCTCTCCCCCGACGAAACCGTCGGCCAGGCACGCCGGGTCATGGAACAGCACCATATCAGCGGTGTTCCGATCACAGTCGGACCGGAAAAAGTGCTCCGGGGGATTATCACCCGACGAGATTTGAAGTTTCTGGTCGACAATCAACAAAAAATCGCCGAAGTCATGACCAAGGAAAACCTGGTAACAGCCCCGGAAAACACCACGCTCGAGGAGGCTGAACGGATTCTGACCCGAAATAAAGTGGAGAAATTACTCCTGGTGGACGATCAATACCGACTGAAAGGATTAATCACCATCAAGGACATCGACAAAACTCAAAATTTTCCGAATGCTTGTAAGGATGCCCGAGGGCGGTTGCGTGTCGGTGCGGCAATCGGAGTCTACGATTTTGAGCGGGCTGATTCATTGATCCGTGCCGGAGTCGATTTGCTGGTGGTCGATAGTGCTCACGGCCACAGCAAGAATGTAATCGAAACGCTTCGCGAATTACGGAAGCGTTATGAAATCGACCTGATTGCGGGAAATGTTGCCACGGCGGCTGGGGCGCGGGCTTTGCTCGATGCGGGGGCGGATGCGATCAAGGTTGGCATCGGCCCGGGCTCGATCTGTACGACGCGAATTGTCTCGGGAGTCGGGGTGCCGCAGATGACCGCGATTGCCGAAGTGGCGAAAGGGCTTCGCGGGACTGGGGTACCGATCATCGCCGACGGGGGAATTCGCTACAGTGGCGACATCACCAAAGCTTTGGCGGCCGGAGCCTACAGTGTTATGATCGGCGGATTATTTGCCGGTCTTGCGGAAAGTCCCGGGCAGACCATCTTGTACCGTGGACGCAGCTTTAAGGTCTACCGTGGGATGGGTTCTCTCGGGGCCATGATGGCCGGCTCCGCCGACCGCTACGCTCAGGGTGATCGTACGCCGTCGGGAGCGGGCAACAGTAAACTGGTGCCCGAGGGGGTCGAGGGCCGTGTGCCCTTCAAAGGACCGCTGGCACCGTTCGTGTTTCAACTCGTCGGCGGACTTCGGGCGGGGATGGGGTATGTCGGGGCGAGGACACTCGAAGACTTGCGAATCAATGCTCGATTCATTCAAGTTTCCGGGGCCTCGGTGCAGGAGAGCCACCCACATGATATCGCGATTACGCAGGAAGCACCGAATTATAGCAGGGCGGATTCCGCGGCCTCTGATGATGAGTGATCGGGCTGGCCTTTCGGCCTTGCTGCCGCTCTGTTTGATGCTAGGGCTGGGTTTCTCCACGCCCGTCGCAGCGCAAGCACACCCGGTCAGCACGCCAATGTCGGCTCAATCTTCCGGTCCGGCCGCTCCCGAGCCGACGGCTGCCGACTCCCGGAATGTAAATGTATCTGCCGGGTCGGCAACACCGGCGAATCCCATCTCGTTGATTCGCCCTTGGCCCACCGCCGAGATGCTCATACCTGCGCCTGAATCCGCCGCAGGACTCGGGCTGCCACCCGCACCAGAACGGCGAGTTCTCTTGCAAAAGCCGGAAGGCAAATCCTTGCCGATCACCGTTTCCGTGGAACCGTCTCGATCATCCCGGGCAGAGCCGGACGAAACAACGGCAAACAACCAGGCCGCTTTGCCAGGCGATTCATATGCCGGCTTGCCGACTCGCGAGCGGATTTTTCAATTTCTCGATGATAAAGATCTGGAAGCAAGGATTCTCAAAGAACTGAAAAAGAATCAGACTCCGGAAGAATTCCGAGAAAGCCAGTTTGATGTCATTCCACCACTAACGCCGCCCGGCACCAAGTATCTGCCAAAAACCGCCAGCTATCCTCCTCTGAAGCTCGGCATTGAGCCTGGTTATGTGGTTCACCGTCGTTTGTACTTCGAGGAACTCAACAGCGAACGCTTTGGCTGGAATGCCGGGGTGATGCAGCCAGTAATCTCCTCGCTGTATTTCTACCGGGATGTTTTATTGTGGCCGGTCCGACTCGCTTCCAATCCGCACGAACATTATGACACAAATCTGGGCAAATGCTTGCCCGGAAGCCCGGTACCATACTACCTTTACCCCTTGCAAATTGACATTTACGGTGCGTTATTCGGTGCAGGTTTTTACACCGGCATGGGCATTATCTTCCCCTAAAAACAAGCCTCATTCGAGCCCAGACACGACAAGTTTTGCTGCAATTGGCCCCGGCGTTGCCATTGCCCCGGCTTGAGGGGAGAGCTCGATTCTCTGTCGACCGGCTCCAGTCGGCATACTGCTCTGGCGTCGTGTTCTGTTGCTCAATTTCGGGGATCAATCCTGGGCAATCGGTCTAAGTAAACGGCACGCATACCGACCCAGTCGCATCAGCAACAGCCGGTTCAAATAACCGGTGGTCGCTTTGGCACCGACTTTGCCGAGAAATTGGCTGGCGACCTGAGAACTGACACCGATGCCGAGCACTTGAAACCCTTGCGAGAACAGGTGATCGTATTGATCCTCCGCGATTTTTTCGATGTCATTCAAATTACCGGCTAAATAAGCATTAAAAAACACCCGCCCCAGCAGCACGATTGTTCCGGTCCGGCCGGCTTTCAAGTGGTACACCTGACACAGGTCCGCCAACATGGCAAAGCTGAAATACGCCGTCGCCATGGAATCGATAAAGCTGTTCGGTGAGACCGCGGTCACGAGCATCGCTCGGTTGGCCCAGTAGTGAATGCGCTCTTGGGCTGTTTGATCAAGAACTGCCTGAAAACGTAGGCGAAACTGGTCAAACCACTCGCCGCTTGTGGTCAATCGATTCGGATCGAGCAATTCCCCGCGCACGCTTAGAAGGGTCTTGCGTCGCTCATCGCTGAGAGCGAGGGCGGGGCCGCGGTTGCGTCGCGGAGTCTCCAGCGGATAATCTCGCAGATACGTTTCCAGCCGTTCTCGGGCCTCACGGGTTTTGGCCAGTGCCAGCCAGCGGAGCCGGGTCCGGTTCTGCAATTCACGCAAGCCTTCGATGCGAATTTGTTGATTGCGACGCAAGCGAACGTACAGATAAACAATCCGGAGGATCGCCGTGGCCACGGCCGCCGAGAATAATCCAAGCAGGGTGTATCCCGCAATTTGCACGGCGACAGGTTGAAGGGCCAAGTGGCCGAGGATCGCCACCAGTTGAGCATAAAGGTACAATCCCAGGGCCCCCGCTGCGCCCAATAATAAGGCCCCGGCCAGGGGATGAGCAAACCAGCCGAGTCCGCCGAGGGCTGGATCGGAGACCAGCAATTCTTCGGCTTCTGCGAGTTCACGCAATGCTTGCTGGTTTTCTGCCTCGGCCAATTTTTGCCGATCCGCGGCGGTCAACGGACTCATTTCTCGGGGAATTTGTGGCGGGCGTCCCAGTTCCGAATCGCCTGGACGCAACGAGTTGACCTCAGCAGCGGCTGGCGACTCGTGGGATGAAGCCGCGGCGTCGTCCGCCCGTGCCGCCGCCGGTGCGGGCAACGAAGACTGAGGCGGTTCGATAAGCAGCGATCGGCTTTCGAGCCGGGGCACTCCAAGGCGATCGTCTGAATCATCGCTCGGGTTAAGCTCAGACACGGTATTCCTTTCAGAATGAGCAAACATAATGATTTTATAACTGACTTTACTCTTCGTTACAAGAAACGAAATCGCTTTCCGCGGGGTATGGGGTGTGAGCTGTTCGTTCGCGTGGCAGGACCGGACAGACGGAGTCTTCATCGAACCTTCATCGGCGTTATGTTGTCCGGGGTTTGCCGATTTATAGCATTTCTCTGATGTTATGTTTCGGTAAGAGATTCTGCCGCCGGAGTTGCGTCCATGAAGATTCGATCAGTTTTGTGTTTGAGTCTCATCTGGTTGAGCCTGGGGCTGATCGGCTGCGGTGGCACCACCCGAATCCATGCCGGCGGAGCGACTTTTATCGGGCCGATCATGGATCGCTGGGCGAGTGAGTATCGGAACAAAACCGGTGTGGAAATCGACTACGCCAAGACTGGCTCGGGGCAGGGCATCCGAGACATGGCGGCAAGAAACATCTTGTTTGGCTGCACTGATGCCCCCATGAACAAAGATGAATTGGCGAAGGCCGAAGCCGCGGGCGGTACGGTCTTTCATATCCCGTTGGCGATGGGGGCCGTGGCCATAATCTACAATTTGCCGGATATCAAAGATTTGAAGCTTTCTGGACCGGTGATCGCCGATATCTACCTGGGACATATTAAAACTTGGAATGATCCGAGGATCGCTACTCTGAATCCCGGCAAGACGCTGCCGAATTTGGAGATCAACCGGGTCACTCGCGACAAAGATAGCGGCACAACCAGCATTTTTACCGATTATCTGTCGAAAGTGAGTCAGGAGTTTCAAACCCGGGTGGGTATCAAAAAGAATCTGAATGATTTGAAAGATGTTCCAGGTCAAGCCGGCAGTGATGGTGTGGCTCAGTTCGTCAAAAACACGCCCGGCGGTCTCGGCTATGTCGAAGTGGCTTATGCCTATTCCGGCGGGATTGAGTACGCAGCCATCGAAAATGCTGCTGGGAACTTTGTCAAACCGACGGCCGCGGCGGTGACCGCTGCGGCCGCGAATGCGATTACCGAGGATAAATCCGGAGAGCCTTTCACTTTACACGATCTGACCTACTCGCTCACCAACGCGAAGGGTGAACAGAGTTATCCGATTGTCGGCATCAGCTACGCGATTGTGTATCAGCAGTTGCCGGCCGACATCGGACCAGCCGCCGTTGAATTCTTAAAGTGGGCGGTGACGGACGGACAGCGTTTCGCTGAAGAGCTGCATTATGCTCCGCTGCCCGAGGAACTGCAAAAGAGATGCCTGGCAAAATTGGCCGAAGTGAAATTTCAATAAGTTTTGATTCCTTGGCGTTGATGACGCGGAAGTAGCTTCAATGGCCGGAGTTTCGACCCTGGGGTCACCGTCACCCTCCAAACGTGCCACGGCACCGTCGCCACTGGGGGATTACCTTTTCCGTGGTTGTTGCCAAGGGGCTGGTCTTTTCGTGCTGGCCGTGGCCGGGTCGCTGCTGGCCGTGCTGACGATTCAAGCCTGGCCGTTCTTGAATCGGCCGGATAGCTATCGCCTGTTTATTAGCACCGACTGGAACCCCGATCGGGGTCAATTCGGAGCGGTCGTGTTTATTTACGGCACTTTGGCGACTTCGTTGATTGCCATGTTGATTGGTGTGCCACTGGGGGTTGGTGCAGCCGCGTATCTCTCCGAGATCGCGCACGGCTGGGTTCGGCGAACATGCTCGTTTCTGCTGGAATTGCTGGCGGCCGTTCCGAGTGTGATCTACGGTTTCTGGGCTTTGGAATTTCTGGCCAAGGATTTCACCCGGCCGCTTTTTGACCTTCTGCAACTGGAAAATAAGGCGGGTGGGCAAGGGATTTTAGCTGCAGGGATTGTTCTGGCGGTGATGATTTTGCCGTACATCACGGCGGTCAGTTATGATGTTTGCCAAGCGGTACCACGATCGCAACGAGAGGGTGCCCTGGCGGTCGGAGCAACCCGCTGGCAGACGATTTGGCATGTGGTCTTGCCGTATGCCCGGCCGGGGATTTTGGCAGGAGCTTTTCTTGCCTTGGGACGAGCTATCGGCGAGACGATGGCGGTTACCATGGTGATCGGGAATGCCAAGCAATTGCAATTCTCGCTATCCGCGACCGGCGACGCGATCCCGAGCGCGATTGCCAAGCAGATGCCCGAAGCGACTGGCAGCGACCACCGCGCTGCCCTGATAACTCTTGGGTTGATCCTGTTGTTGATCACCCTGGTAACGAACCTTCTCGCTCGGTGGATTATTGGGCGATTGTCGAAGCCACGGCTGATTTCGGATCGTGGCTCAGCGCACGAGATTGTCGAAACCACTCCGGTGCCAGCCCCGAGCCCCGAAGCGTTGGCGCGGGCACGGAATTATGCCTTGCGGGTGGACCGATTCATGACCTGGGTGCTCGGCGGTTGCCAGTTATTGACGGTGATTCCGCTGTTTTTGATCCTGGGCTACATCACCAGCCGAGGTTTGCCCGGGTTGAATTTGGATCTTTTTCTCAAAACTCCGCTTGATAGTGATGGTCGCGGCCTCGGTCATGCGATGCTGGGGAGTTTGATCCTGGTCGGTATGGCCTCGGTGTTTGCTGTTCCGGTCGGCCTGTTTGCCGCCATCCTCCTTTCGGAATATCGCAACACCCGGCTAGCCACCCCGGTCCGGTTTGTCGCCGAGCAACTGAGCGGAGTTCCCTCGATTGTGATCGGGGTCTATGCCTACTCGGTGCTGGTATTTCCACTCTGGGCGGATCGCACCTGGGGATATTCTGCGTGGGCAGGCGCGTTTGCCCTGGGGGTGTTGATGCTTCCGGTGGTCATTCGTGCCGGTGAAGAAGCGATGCGGCTTGTTCCGCTGGGGTTACGCGAAGCCAGTTACGCCCTCGGTGCCACCCGGCGACAAACGACGCTCCGTGTGGTGATTCCCTCGGCCTTGCCAGCGATTATTACCGGAGTTTTGCTGGCGGTCGGCCGAATTACCGGCGAAACAGCACCGCTGCTGCTGACCGCACGGGGTTCGAATTACTGGACCCGCAGCGTCGCCGATCTGAACGGCCCGACGCCGTCGCTGCCATACTTCGTGTACACCCTCTCCACGAATCCGGGCGAAGCCGACGTTCAACTGGCATGGTCCGGTGCGTTTGTGCTGATCGTCGTCGTGCTGTTTTTGAATGTGGGAACTCGTTTGTTGGCGGGGAATCGCCTGGTGGCGGCCGCCCGTGCTGATTGACTCAGCTTTCTACATCGATCCCTCCTGCTTTTTCTGCTTACTTACCGGCATAACCCTGAGTGTAGCCTGTGCCACAATCGGAAAGGTGCCGGTTGACGATCCACTTTTTGCATGGGACATCCACACCGTGGAGCGTCAATGTCTTGCCAGTGTTATGCATAACTAGCGTCGTGGAGGGATCATGAGGGAAGCACGGTTTCCCGTCGAAATCCGTGAAATGGCCATCGAGTCGCTGATCCCCGCGGAATATAACCCAAGGACCGTTCTTCGGCCCAGCGATCCGGCTTATCGCAAACTCCGCAAGAGTTTGACGGAATTCGGGCTGGTGGAACCGCTGGTCTGGAACGCAGTGACGGGCCGGGTGGTGGGTGGCCACGCTCGGCTGCGGATTTTGCGTGAACTGGGGGCAGTAACGGTGCCAGTCTCGGTCGTTTATCTCAGCGAGACTAGGGAAAAAGCCCTGAATATCGTTCTGAACAATCACGAAGCACAGGGACGCTTTGACCGAGTCAAACTCGCAGAGATTCTCGAGGAATTGCAGACTCTGCCAGAACTGGAACTGACGGGATTCGATGAAACCACGCTGGCTAGCCTGACGTATGAAGCGGCGGCAGACCCCGAGCCGGAAGCTCCGGCGACCACCGTCACGGTGACGTTAATCATGCCGCCGGTAATCTATTCCCGGCTGCAACCGGAACTGGATCGGCTGATCCGGGAAAATGACTTGCAAGCGCACGTGAATTCGAGCGGAATGATTTGAATCCTCCAGGAAAATCAAGGTCCAGCGGAATGATGCGGTGTGAATGACAGTGCTGGGGTTACCGCGGTCCGAAGTAATATCTAGGTCGGGTGGTGTTGTGGCATCGTTCCAGGGCTGATTCACCGTGTGTTCGAGGCTTGGATTTATGAGATGCCCGGATTGGCTGGTTTTGTCTCCTGGCAGTTGCCAGCGGCGGCGAACCACGCTGGCTGCTTAGCGATTGAAAAAGGGTGGTTGATTCTCGTTCGCGGGCAAATCGTCGAGTTGTTGTTCGTGAACGATGACGATTCCGTAAATGACACCACATCCGAGGGAAAGCGTTCCGCCGATCGTAGAGAGCAGGATGCCGAGTGTCGCCAGCCCGCGGATGCGGGAGTGAAGGCCGTAGGCACCGGTAATAATCCCTACCGCGGCAGCGATCAGCCCGCACGGCGGGCACCACCAGGTGAGAGCGGCAGCGGCCCCGGTTAAAAAGCTGATGGTCGCCAAGCCGCTCTGGTCGGTCGGTGTTGAATCCGGGAATTGTCGAACCTGATCCGATCGATCTTCGGGAAAAACAACCGCGTCCGAGCTGAATTCTTGGCCGCAGGCGGGGCAGATCGGCTGCGACCGTGCCGAGACCGTGGCGTCGATCGTGCCTTGCCAGAAACAGGCGGAGCAACGGTAGTGTCGTTCCATGGCGTTGTTCCCCGGGGCACTCGGGTGGAAAACTCAGAATCGACAACTGCATTTCGAGCGATTCTTTCCGCAGGGCTGCTGTCGCTTCTTTGACCTGTGATTATTGCTCAGCGATCGTCGAGCCGGGCAATCTCGTGCCAACTGGCTATTTTGTGTCGTCGCGGAAAAGGTCGCTGACCGATTCATTGCCGTGAATTCGGTGAATGGCATTCGCCAACAACAAGGCCACGGAAATAATCTTGATGCAGGGGAGGCGTTCGATTTTCTCCGGGGGAATCGGGACGCTGTCGGTAACGGCAAGCTGTTCGATGCCACACTCGCGTAGCCGGTCAACAGCTGGTCCGACCAGCAGCCCGTGGGTGGTGCAGACATAGATTTTCTTCGCGCCATGATCACGGGCAGCACGAACGGCATTGACCATGCTGGACGCCGTGGAAATCATATCGTCAAATATGACAACAGTTTTATCCTGCACGGGGGCACCGAGGAGGTGGGCGGCACGGGTTTCCTCGGCGTTACTGCGGCGTTTGTCGACAACGGCGATTTGCCCGCCCAGTCGCCGCTGATACAGCAAGGCTTTTTTCACATTCCCTTCGTCGGTGCTTAGCACCACCAAGTCGTCTTGGGGGATGCCGAGCGAGCGAACGTGATTGGTAATTTCTTTGACGGCGTACAGGTGATCGACGGGGATATTAAAAAAGCCTTGAATCTGTGCGGCATGCAGGTCGAGGCAAAGCACCCGATTAGCACCGGCGGTGGTTAACAGGTCGGCCACGAGTTTCGCACTGATGGGGACTCGCCCCATGTCTTTACGGTCTTGCCGGGCATAGCCGAAATAAGGAATTACGGCCGTGATCCGGGCAGGACTTGCCCGCTTAAAGGCATCCAGAATCACCAGCAATTCCATCAAATTTTCGTTCACCGGCGGGCAAGTCGGTTGAATGATGAAGACATCGCGGCCGCGAACATCTTCATCAATTCGTACCGAGGTCTCGCCATCGGGGAAATTTCCCAGGTTCAGGTTGCCCAGACTGACCGCTAAGTGGCGGGCAATGTTTTCCGCCAGGGGTCGATTGGCACGACCGGAAAAGACTTTGAGCTTGTTGTTCGGACCGTTCACGTCGATTCCTGAATGGGGTCAACCCGATCGGGCGTACACCGGGCGGGTGGACGATCCTGGAAGCGTCCGCGACGGATCACGTCGGCCGCGAGCCTCCAGAAGGTGTCATTATGGAGCCGTCGGCTGAGACGGTCAATTAACCTCTGCTGACTTAGCCCAGAGGTGAAAGGGAATGGAGGCTACTCTGTCAGTTTCAGGCCATGCCGTTGCCTGGCGGCAATCATTTTGTGGATTCCGAGGGCAGTTTCTCATACAGAAGTTGCACAAATTGCTCTAGAAACGGAAGGTATTCACTTTTACCGAGGATGCGGACCCGACGCAGTAATTCCCGGCGGCGTTCAATCCCGCTCAGGCAATGTTCGACACCGAGCCGCTCCATCGCGCCGCCGGGCTGCTGAAGTTCCAGGATTTCCGGCACTTCTTCGGGGAGGATGGCGGCAACACGGTCGGGATGCCGTTCCATCCAGCGGAGAAATTCGGGAAGCGAAGCTGTTGCGCGGAGGTGCTGGAGTGCCTCGTGATCGTTTACCGGGCGGCCGTGCAGCCGTGCCAGCAGGCGATCGAGGGGCAATGTGCGGAGCTCGTAAACCGAGAACCCGAGCGCCTCCGCACATTGGCTGATGGTGGCGTTTCGCAATCGCCGGCCCGGTTTGCCTTGCAAGATCAACCGGACGGTATGTCGATTCAGATGCGCAATCCGCGCAAAATCTTCGCCATTCCAGCCTTTTTCCTGAACGAGTCGGGCAATTTTCCCCGCGAGTTCCCCGGTGGTATCGCTGGCCATCGGGTGGTGCCTCGTTCAAACCCCGTGCAAGAACAGACCGCAGAACTCAGCGGCGATTCCGAAGAATTCCAAGGTGATATTTTAGTCGTAATCTGGCAAGGGAACGATGAGAGAGCGAAACAACGATCGACGCTTCCGGTGTTGCCTTCGCTTGGTGGTGCCTTCCGGATTTGACCGGAAGGGCCGAGATTGTGTTGTCTAAGAGCCGCAAACAAGGCGTTTCTGATAAGCGGACATCAGAATTTGCTCGCCGGGCTGATGAGAACCGGAGCGGCCGGGAAATTTGAAACCGGAGCCACCTGTGGAATTTCAATCTGGGTAGTCTTCGGGGCCG
>Ga0209017_10000151_pt1 | contig 69992 bp, 52 predicted proteins | sample YNPBryunderm2012_FD_185812 | JGI IMG/M metagenome (GOLD analysis project Ga0209017, IMG submission 185812) | Anoxygenic and chlorotrophic microbial mat microbial communities from Yellowstone National Park, USA - YNP Bryant MS undermat 2012... ... | reverse complement strand
TTTGATCGATTGTTGCCGACGTTTGCGTAGAAGTTCGAGGGATACGAGGAGTTCTCATACGGCATTGTTTTAAGATCTACTCCCTTTCCTCGAACCTCGAAGAGGAATTAGCTTACTTTCCTGCTTTGGCGGCGGAATATTTTTCTTCAACTGCTTTCCAGTTCACGGTGTGCCACCAAGCGTCGATGTAATCGGCACGCTTATTCTGATACTTCAGATAGTAAGCGTGTTCCCAGACATCGATCCCGAGCACTGGGACAAGGCCATCCATCAGCGGGCTGTCTTGATTAGGCCGCTTAATCGCTTCGAGCTTGGTTGTGGTCGGATTGTAGACGATCCAACTCCAGCCGCTGCCGAACTGGCCGAGGCCGTTGGCCTTGACGGTTTCTTTCATCTTGGCGAAATCCCCGAACGCCTGATTGATTGCCTCGGCAATGGCACCGGTGGGTTCGCCGCCGCCGTTTGGGCCCATGATTTCCCAGAACAGAGCATGATTTGCGTGGCCTCCGCCATTGTTGATGACCGCTTGGCGGATCGATTCCGGAACGATTTTGATGTTGCGGAGCAGGCTGACAATATCGTGGGTTTGCAGATCGGGATGCCCTTCAAGGGCTTTGTTCAGGTTATCGACATAGGCCTTGTGATGCCTTTGAGAGTGGATTTCCATGGTCAGGGCATCAATATGCGGTTCGAGAGCATTAAAGGCATACGGGAGAGCCGGCAAGGTATGGGCCATAGCTTATCCTCTGGCAGTTTTGAGCATGATCAAAAATAGGCAAGGATTCACCCCGTCGCTGGAGGTTCCTTGTTCCTAGTCTAGTCGCTGGGCAGGTGGATCGACAATAAGTTGTGGCGTCGGGCTGGGATCATTTGGGCGAAATCCGGGCCAGTCCGGACAACTTATGGGGAGTCATGCCGTGGCGGTTGGCACTGCCTTGCGAAAAATTTCGCTGGAACCGATCCGGGGTAAAACGGCTCTGTCGCAATTCGAAGGCAAAAGGTTATAATGCTGTGGGGAAGCGATGATCAGATTTGAGTAAGGCGACATCATGGATTCGTCGATTTATGTGACGTCCCCGGCAGTTGCACTGCCGCAGTCGACCAGCGGTCAGAGTTCGGAATCGCCGAGTATGACGGAACTGTTGCGTCAGATTTTAGAAACGCAACGAGAACAACTGGCGTTTATGAAGGGGCAAGCAGCGAATCAAGATGCGGGGGCACGCTGGCGGGCGTTTTTAGGCCGCTGGGATCAGGATTTTCCGGGTGTCGGTCAACATTGTAAGGAAGTCTTGCCAATCATTGAGCGTGCCTATTTACGATTGATCCAGGAATTGACCGAGCGACTGCGTGAAGATGCCGACGGTCTGGACAGCGATTTCGCCTTGGCGGAGTTTTTGGATCGGTATGGGATGCGGCTTGGTCAACTGGGCGGGATCTTGAGTCAACTCGGCCCCTTGGCGGATGCCGCAGCGGGCGAATCGCCGTCGTAACCGTGAGTGGCATACCGCTGGGCGGTCGCGGGTGTGGGACGTGCCTGCATGGGCAATCGTCGTGGTTCCCGAACCTTCCGCTGAAGATACGATTTTTCATCTCGTTTCGGATTCGTAATCTGTTATGGAAATACCTGCAGCGGATTTGGTGCAAATCAAGGATCGGTACATTCAGGGATTGTATCTGCAAGCGTATGCGCAGGGTCAAGCGTTTGGCGATTTACGTACCTGGACTGGGCCGGCAGCGCGATTACTGGCAGGTCGATTAGCGATTCAACTCGGCGCTCCGATTCTTGGTCGGCGATTGCATCTGCTGGCGTACCGAGAGAGTCCGGCCTACCCGGAAGTGATTTATTATCATGCCCGTTATCGCCTGGAGCGGTTCGGTCCACTGTCGTGCTGGCAATTCATGCAGCAACACCCGGACTGGTCGGAATCATCCCCGGAATTGCGCGCTGACTGGTTGGCCTTGGCGGGGTATGTGGCCAGTCGTTTTCGAGATTTTGCCCGGGCTGAGCGGTATTTTGCCGAGGCCGACGCCTTGGCGGCGGATCGCGCTTGGATCAACGTCGAACGGTCGGGGATGTTGGAAGCGGACGATCGCCTCGACGAGGCCTTGGCAGCGCTTCGCCGCTCGCTGGAACTTCAGCCCTGGTTTCGGCCAGCGGTGCAAGCGATGGCTCATTTGCTGTTGCGGCAAGGGAAGGCATTGGCGGCTCTGGAATTTCTCCAAGAGGCGGTTGAGAACCTCGAATCCGGAATCATTGTCGCTCATCTGGCGACGGTGCAATTGGAGTTAGGCTATTACAAAGAAGCCCGTGAAAGTTTAGATCACTACGCAGAACTCAGCCCGTTAATGGAAGCAGAGTCGGCGAAGTGGCTGGCAGCTCGGCGGAGTGATGTCTCCTACTTTCTTGGGGAATTCGCCGAGGCGGCAAAATTCGCTCGTGCGGTGGAGGAACCGTTTTATCTGGAATTCGCCGAACGGTTGGCGAACTGGCCCGAGTCACAGCCATGCCAGCCAACCCGGCATATCCTGACCGCCGAGCTACCAGCGAAGCTGCCGACGCCCGTCGGCGACCTGCTTCGCGATTACTGGAAGAAGCAGCAGGACAAGGGCGAGTCACCATCACGGAAAGCGGACGAGTCACCCCCGCCGAGCGTGGAGCAGTCGGCCGAGCCGCCATCGGAAGACGCGGCCGGGGGATTTCCGCTCGAAGGCTTGCCCGATGCAAAAGAGCGGCGACGGTTGGAACAAGCCGGCTGGAAGGTAGTTGAGTTCCGGGTCACGCTGGAAATCGCCGAGCAGTTGATTTCCCGTGGTGTGCCGTTCCTCGTCACGTTGGTTGAGCCCGGTTTTACACAAACCCGCCTGGCGATTGGCTGCGATCCGACCCGGGATAGTCTGTATCTTCTCGATGGGAATGAACGCAGCCACTCCGAGGCACCGTTTCGAATCATTAAGGAACGATACGGAGTTTTCGGGCCGATGGGGATGGCCGCGGTTCCAGCTTGCGAGGCCGGCCGTCTTAAGGGGCTTTTATTTCCGGATCGGGAAGGGATGGAACGGCTGTACCAGCTTCAGTGTCAACTCATCGATCGGCACTTTGATGCCGCCGAGCGAGCCTTGCGGGACTGGGCGGCAGCTTCTCCGAACGAGCGTCTTCTCAAATGGGCTTCTTTCGCCTTCGCGAAAGCAACCTGGCACCCGATGCGTCAACTCGAGTCGTTGGACCGACTCCTTGCGGAAAGTCCCCAGCAACCGGCGTTGCTGTTGATGAAATCGGTCGTGTTCCGCGAATTGGGTCGATCGTCGGAACGGCTGGAATTATTGCAACAGGCCGGGGGCCGGGCCGATTCGGATCCGTTGATTGCTCAGACCCTGGCACAAACGCTGCTTTCGGATCATCGCCGTCAGGCGGAGGCGGTGCGGCTTCTTCGCCGAAGTTTGCGGCAGCGTCCTGGGGCAGCAGCGGGGTATTATTTGCTGGCCACGTATGCCTGGGAGCATCAGCAGTTTGAAACGGCGGTAGAATTGTACCGGATGGCAGCCTGCCTGGATGATCGCGAGGAGCAGTTTGCCGAGATCTACCTTCGTTGTGCCCGGGCCGTTGGCGGACCAGCCGCTTCCGAGGCAATGCGATTATATCAGAATCGTGCCACCCGTGGGGTGGTGCCGAACACTCTGGCAGTCCGGATGTTATTCTCGTCCTTGAATGCTCGAAACGAACCGGACCTGGCATTTTCGGCGTTGAATCACGCTGTCGAGAAACTTCAACGGTTGCAGCAGTCGGCAGCAGAACCGTCTCGAGCCGAGGAAATCCGCGCTGGGCTAGCGGAACTGTTGTTGTTTCGTGCGGATCAATACGCCAATCGAGGCCAATTTCACGAGGCTGAAGCCGATCTTGATGCGGCGAAATCACTGGCGGATCCGATTTTGTGGTATAAGACCGCGGCGAGAGTGGCCCGCGCTCGACCGGTTTACACCCAGTCGTTGGCAGCGGTGCAGGAAGTGATGAAGCGTGATCCGTTGAACATCGAAGCTCACCGGATTGCCGTCGCCTTGCTGATCGAGACTCAGGGTCGTAAGGCGGCGCGGAGCCACCTGGGTGTGCTCTGTCAGCGGTATCCGCAGTTCTATCCGCTAGTGCGGCTGCGGGCCGAGTATTTGTACCGCGATCCGGATGAGGCTGCCGTCCTGGCGACTCAGCATCTTCTCGACTTGTGCCCGCAGGATGCCTGGGCATGGCGGCAACTGGCCCTGGTTTACGCCGATCGGAAACGGCATGACGAGGCGCTGCATGCAATTCGGCAAGCTGCGAACATCGAACCGAATCACCCCTCGCAGTTCGCGGTGCTCGCGCATGTTTATCGCCGGGCCGATCGAATGGACGAATCGTTAGAGACCCTGAAACAGTTGGTGCAGGAGTATCCGGATCATGAACTGGCCATCTCGGAGCTCGTGCAATACAGCCGAGGGGTCAAAGAGAAGCAGGCGGCGTTGAAGCATATTTCTGAGCAACTTCATCGGCACTCCTTCACTGGGGATGGTCTGGTCGCTTATTTTGAGCAGGCGATTCGCCTAGTTCAGGATCCGGAAGATCAGGAGCGATTGTTTGCCGACTTTGAGCGATTTTTAGAAGAACGTCCTGATGTTTGGCAGTGCTGGTCGATCGCCGTGCAAATGCTGGTGATGATGCACCGAGCGCCTGAAGCGTTATCCCTGGCCGAAGAATCGACGCGGCGATTTCCCTTGATCTCGAAGGTGTGGCTTGATCTGGCGGAGGCGGCCGAGGCGGCGAAAAATTCGGAGGTACGCTTGGCCGCGTTACAGCAGGCCGTGGCGGTCAGTCCGGGCTGGGCACCTGCAGCGAAAGCCCTCGCGGATTGGTACAGCGAGAACGGAGATATTGAGGAATCGCTTCGAACGTTGAAGCGGGCAGTCAGTTTGAATCCGCTCGATCCGTGGGTTCGCTGGCTTTTTGCGGAAGCATTGTGGCATGCGGATCGGGGAGAAGAGGCGTTGGAGGAAGCGAAAAACGCTGTCCGTCATGAGCCCCCGTACGATCCGGATATTCCACCGCGTCCGGAAAATGCCTGGAGTGCCGTCCAATTCTGGTCGGAACGGCTGTTTCAGCCGGAGGCCGCCTTGGAATTGGCCCGGGAGCAAACGCGTGATCGAGGCGGCGACCCGCGTGTCTGGGTTCGTTATGCACGGACGATCAATGAAATCGCTTCAGCACCAGAGATTTTAGCGGCCATCGACAAAGCCATTGAACTCGATCCACGGCATGTGGATGCTTACGATCTGAAAGCGGAACGACTGGCACAATTGGGGCGTTTTGAGGAAGCGTTGGCGGCTGCCCGTCCGGCGGTGCTTCAGGACGACTTGCCCCTGGTGTTGCAAGGCCGATCGGCCTGGATTGAAGCCCGTCGTGGGAATTATCAGCAAGCAATCCCAGCAATGCAGGCCCTGGTCGCGGTGGACCCTGATTATCTCTGGGCATGGCAACAACTGGCCGAATGGTACGACGAGACTGGCAATTCGGCAAGCTATTTGGAAGCAGCAGAACAATTATGTCGGCTCCGTCCGGACCACCCCGTTTCATTAACCATGCGTGGCGAAGCCAAGTTGCAAGTCGGCGACCGAGAGGGTGGGAAGGAAGATCTTCGGGAAGTGCTGCGGAATTATCCGAATTATTCCGCAGCGGCAGCAATCCTGTTTGATGCCTGCCTGACCGATAACGAGCCGCGGGAAGCACGGACGGCGTTGGCGGTCTTGCAAGAACACTTGACTGGCCCGGAAGTGCTGGTGAAACAGTTGCAGCTCGCGATTCAATTAAACGAGCCCGAGGCAGCGTCGCGAGCCTTTGCAGAAATTTGTCAGACGCCGACCGATGGCCCGGCCACATGGTTACAACTGGCGATCACACAGATGCGGAACGCCGGCTGGGGCGAACGTGCGGCAGCGTTGATGAAAGAAGCTTGGCAATCGGGCGAAGAATTCAACCCGTGGGCGGCGATTCTCTGGCAAGAAATTCCCCCCGGCGAAAATGCCCCGCTGGAAGAAAAGCTAGAGGCAGTGGCAGCGGCCTTGAGACAGTCGCCGGACTTTCTTGCTGCGCACGATCGCAAAGCGGAACTTCTGACGCTGATGGGGCGAATCGAGGAAGCGATGCAGGCGCTTCAGCCCGAAATCGTCGGCGATCCGGTTCCGTTGCCCTTGCGTGGCCGAATCGCTTGGATCAAGGCCCGCCAGGGCGAGCGGGCGGCTGCCATCGCGTTGATGAACGAACTTCTCAGCGAGGAACCGGATTATTCCTGGGGCTGGCGGCAACTCATCCACTGGTACGATGCGGAGAACCGGCCCGAGGATGTCTTGGAAGCTGCAAATCAACTGGTGCGACTGAATCCTGACGACCCGATTGCTCATGTCCTGCGTGGCGAAGCCCGGCGGGCACTGGGCGATCATCGCGGGGCAAAAGATGATTTCCAGCGAGCATTTGAGGCGGATCCGGGGTTTGATACGGCCGGGCTGCAACTCGTGGGGGAACAACTCGAAACCGGGGATGTGGCTGCAGCAAGTCAAACGCTGAAGGCACTCGAGTCAATTTCCAACGGACCGATGTTCCGCTATCGTTCGATCCAAGTCGCCGCTCGCCTGGGTCAGCTGGACGTAGCTCGAAATCAGTTCAGGCAACTGGGTGCCGATCCGAGCGTCAGTCGAGCGCTGCTTCGCGATGCGGCCTCGGCGATGGGGGAAGTCGGCTGGGATGCGGAAGCGGAGGAAGATTTATCGGAATTGACCCGCAACGGGATTGTGACACCAGCATCTGCCGGGCTCTGGGCTGAGCGGTTGATTCAAACCGGAAAAGATTGGAAAGTCGCCGAGGAATTGTCCACGCTTGCAGCCCGAAATCAGCCCGCGGGTCGAGAAGTCGTCCTGGTGTACGCTTGGGGACTTGTGGTTCTTGGCCGGGCCGACAACGCGGTGGCCACCATCCAGCGTTATGCCGAACTGCTTCGTGGTGCCGATGAGAGCTGGGGTCGGGCCGGGGCAATTCTTGCTGAGGCCGGGCACTTCGCATTGGCAGCCGCTTGGCTGGGGGACTGGCGGGAACGGAGCCAGCTCGATCCGTGGGTTCTTCGGCCCTTACATGATGCGTTGCGGGCCATTGGCCGAGACGAGGAAGCAGAGGCGTTGCTGCGTGAAGTCGCGGCTCGGTATCCCCTAGCCGATCTGTCACCGGATTTCCGGGCTTGGCTGGCGATCCTGGCAATCCGAAGTCGCGAGATCACGACGGCAAAACAATATCTCCGCAGCATCGATCAACTCGGCCTGCCCGATGGCATCAAGCTTCTCTGTGCCATGGCCGCCGCGTTGCTTGCTGTCGTCGAAGCTAGCCCTGCTGAGAAAGCCAGGGTCTTTGCCGATGCCCGGGAAGATCTCTGGGTGGCGGCCCAGGCGTGTGCCAGTGCCGATGTCCCACCGGGAGCCGGTCGAATGTTCAAGGAGGTGGTGAAATGTATCCACGCCGAGGTCGGCACTTTATCCTCGCGATGGTGGGCGTGGCGGCAGCAAATTCGTCCGTGGGTGCGCGGCTAAACGATCCTCGATCACCTTCATAGCCATGATCAGCCTCACTCCAGGACATGAGCACTGATTCGCGGGATGTGTGCGGTCATCGCGGCCGGATACAGCCTGGATCGGTCTCGATGACACGCCCGTTATGTCAAGCCAGGAAACAGTGATGACTGGAAACTCATGTCGAGGTCTGTTCGAAGCGGTGTCGTTCGCAGCGCGGGCTCATCGCCATCAGGTTCGCAAAGACGGACAGACACCGTATTGCGCTCACGCATTCCGAGTCTGCTTGACCATCCGGCATATTTTTGAAATTGACGATCTGACCACGCTTACTGCGGCATTGCTGCACGACACTCTGGAAGACACCCCAACGGATTACGATGAGATTTGTGATGCCTTCGGTGATGACGTGGCGGATTGCGTCGCGGCGTTGACGAAGGATATGCGGTTGCCCGAAGCTCGACGTGAAGCAGTTTACGTGGAACAGTTGCTCGCGGGGAACTGGCGAGTAACCATCTGCAAGCTGGCCGATTGTTACGATAATCTTGTCGATTCCCGTCATCTCTCCCGTCCGGCTCGGCTCCGTCAGATCCAGCGCGTCTCATGCTATTTGGAAGCGTTGCGTTCGCGGCTGCCGGAAAAGGCGGGGAACGCTTTTGCCATCGTCGAAGCGATGCTCGAGGAAGCACGAGCCTGGGAATAACACCGGTGAGAGAAGAAGGTGGTCGGGGTTTTTTTACCCGGGATGTCGTGAAATGATGGTTTAACTCTCCAGATGATGTTTCTCGATCAAGCGGTAGAGCGACCGCCGGCTGATCCCCAAGAGTTTGGCGGCAAGCACCTTGTTTCCGTGGGCGGCGTTCAAGGCTTCACAGACAAGTTGCCGTTCATGTTGATCGAGATCATACAGTGATCGTTCTCCGAGCAGATTGGGAGGGTTGCTGCCGAAACTTTCCGAGGTCGAGTGACTGCTGCGGATGGTATCGACGGGGCTTGCCTCGGAATCCTCGGATTCTGGATCGCGTTCGCAAATGCTGCGATCATCGTGATCCTGAGGATCGGTGATGGATTCAGGCAGATCGCAGCAGCGGATCTGATAATTGTCGGCGAGGATTTGTGCTCGTTCGAGGACGTTGGCTAATTCACGAATGTTTCCGGGCCAATCGTAGGCGATCAACGCGGCCATTGCTTCGGGAGTGACGGTGCAACGGATTGGGCCGTACTGCCGGGTTGTCAAAAAATGCTCAATCAGGATCGGAATATCTTCCCGGCGTTCCTTGAGTGCCGGCAAGGCGATGTGAAAGACGTTGAGGCGATAAAACAGGTCTTCGCGGAAACGGCCGGCTTTTTGTTCTTGTTCGAGCGGTTTGTTTGTGGCCGCGATAATGCGGACGTTTGCGAGCCGTTCCTGAGTTCCGCCGACCTTGCGGTAGTGGCCATATTCGAGAACTCGGAGGAGTTTCGCTTGCATCGCCGGGGACATTTCCGCAACCTCGTCGATGAACAGCGTTCCTCCTTCCGCGACTTCAAATAATCCGGGTTTGCCGGAAACGGCACCGGTAAATGCTCCCTTTTCGTGGCCAAACAACTCGCTTTCGAGCAGTGATTCCTGCAGGGTGGCGCAGTTTACCGTGACGAGTGGCTGATTTTTTCGTGGGCTGTTAAAGTGCAGGGCTCTGGCCACTAGTTCTTTCCCGGAACCGCTCGGTCCCCGAATCAATACGGTGGCGTCGGTCGGTGCCACTTTTTCGATCAGTTGCAACACGCGTTGAATGGCCGGGGAAATTCCGATGATGGTATATTTTGTGGATTCGAACACCAGTCGCTCGACATATTGCCGCAGACGCACATTCTCCATCTTGAGCCGGCGAACTTCGAGCCCGCGATGCAGGATCGGGAGAATTGTCTGCATCTTGAACGGTTTCAGGATGTAATCGTAGGCTCCAGATTTCATGGCTTCGATGGCCGTGGGGATGGTGCCGTGCCCTGTCATGATGATGCCGACGAGTTGTGGATCGCGAAGCAAGGCTTGCTTGAGCAATTCGATGCCATCCATTTCCGGCATCATTAAATCGGTAATCAACAAGTCGAAGCCGTCGTGGTTCAAAATGTCCAGGGCTTCCTGCGGCCGCGTTACGCCGACTGCGTCAAACCGATTTCTGGCCAGGCCGTCTCGCAAGGCTTTCATGAGCTCAATTTCATCATCCACAATCAGGACACGGCCAAGCGGCGATTCCACGGGCAGAAGTCTCCGGAGCGTTCACGTTCTGAAACAAAATCATAAGAAATTTCTTGGACAACGGAATTCATGTTTCGCAGAATTTTTTTACTTGTCTTGTTACGGATTGTGCTGTTCGGGCCGAGTACAACCAGATGTCCGTAGAGTGGAAAACAGTCTCAAAGCAACAATCGCGCCGAAGAATCAAGCCGTTAAGGCAAAGACTTTCACTGACCGAGGTGGCCAATTCTTGAGAGGTGTTCTTGCAACTGCTTATAATTGAAGTATCTCGGGATAATTGTGATGTCAAGAAGGGAGGCCCGGTGAACTCGCCGCCCCGGATGCTGATTGTTGGGACACCACCGGCGTTGCCGTCAGGATGGGCCGAGGCATCGCAAGTCGTTCCCGTGGACGACTGGGCGTTGCTGGCGGAGATGCTCCGCTCCGGGAATTATGCCGGCGTGATCGTGGATTCTCTTACCGCCCAGAATCAGATGGCTCAATGCTCGCGGAACAGCATCATTTTGGGGCATATCGACAAAGGGATTGCGCTTTTGGATCTGGAGGGCCGTGTGCTCTGGGTCAATCCGGTGCTGGGCCGATTTTGCCAGACTGATCCTGTGGGTCGGACACTCTTTGAAGCGTTTGGCTCTCCCACCATCTCGGCGGAACAGGCCGATCCCTTAGAGCAGGCTCGGCAAGGACAACCCGTTTCGATCCGGATGTTCTGCCCAGCGATGCCAAATGAACCGCATATTGATGTGCGGATTCGCCCAGTCCTGAATTCAGCCGGGAAGGTGATTCAACTGGTGGCTTTGACCCAGAATGTTAGCGCCGAAGTCGAGCAGCAGCGTAAGCTGGATACCCTCCATCAGGCCGGTCGCGAACTCTCAGGGCTCGATCCGATTATTCTTGCGGAAATGAATTTGTCGGCTCGGGTGGAATTACTGAAACAAAATCTCCGTCGGTGTATTCACGATTTGCTGAAATATGACATCATCGAGTTGCGCTTGCTCGATCGACAGACCGGGGAACTGAAGCCGTTGCTTGAAGAAGGAATGACACCGGAAGCCGCGGGTCGTGTCTTGTATGCCAGTCCGACGGGCAACGGGGTGACCGGCTATGTGGCCGCGACCGGCCGCAGTTACCTCTGTCCTGATACTGCGAAAGACCCGCTTTATCTGCAAGGAGCAACCGGTGCCCGAAGTTCGATGACGGTCCCGTTAAAATTCAACGATGAGGTCGTCGGCACCCTGAATGTTGAAAGTCCGCGGGTCAATGGGTTCGGCCCGGATGATTTGCAATTCACGGAACTCTTTAGCAAGGAAATTGCCACCGCTCTTCACACCTTGGAATTGCTGACAGCTCAGCAATCATGTACGGCGGCGCAATCGATTGAGGCCGTCAATCGGGAAATCGCATTGCCATTGGATCAGGTGTTGAGTTCCGCTGCCACGATTCTCAGCCGACTTAGCGATAAGGATTCAGAAACGGTGGCGGAGCTACACACCATCATTGCTTCTGTCAGAACGGTCAAAGAAAGTATTCGCCGTGTCGGTCAAGAGATGGCCGCGGTCGAGAAGGACAGCGTGTCGTTGCCGCTCGCCGGGAAACAAGTTCTGGTGATCGACGCGGATGAGCGGACTCGTCGACAAGCGCACCTTCTTTTGAGTCGGCTCGGTGCAGAAGTCGAAACCGTGGCAACCGCCCGCGAAGGCCTCGCCCTGCTCGCAGACACGGCGTATCATGCCGTCTTTCTGGACTCGAAACCCTCGGACATGGGCGGCTACGAGGCATATTGCCGGATCCGTGCGGCCCGGCCGGAGGCACAACTTGCATTGACCGCGGGCTTTGCTTACGACGCGGCTCATTCGATCGTGAAAGCTCGTCAAGATGGTCTTCAATATGTATTGTTTAAGCCGTTTCAGCAGGAGCAGGTGACAAACGCGGTGCTCGGCCGTGCCCCGGCTGCCGTTGCGAAAACGGCTTCGAACATCTCAAACGGTAAACTCTGATCATGGGTTTGCCCCCCATGAGTCGACCCGGGACCATCACAGACTTTGTTTGTGAAGCCATCACCTGGTTGAGTCTGGTCGGGGCATGTCTGGGGCATGCCTGCCTTTGGATGGCACTGTTGAATGTCCTTTACGGCTTGCCCTTGCCAAAATGGTTTCTGAAAAATTGGCGGATTCTGACCGGGCTGGTCATTCTTGCTGGCCCGTTGCTGTTCCTGTACGATCCGGGCGTAGAGCAACGAATCCACGGGATTCAGAACGGCTATTTTTTGCTTTGCCTGATTCAAGGGGGGCTCATTTTCCCGTGCATCACCCTGCGGCGGTATTTTCGCAATCCTCCCGATTGCCTCGCACGCAAATGCATAGAGCGATACGATTATCGGGAAGCTCTCGGTGATCGGCTCATCGGTGACGGTCATTTCTCGTGGTTGCTTCGGTTTGGGGCACACTGGCTGCCTTGGCCGCGAAACGAAATCAGTTGCGTGGAAATCAGCTCAATCACCCTGACGATGCCTGATCTGCCATCATCGTTGAATGGTTTGACAATTCTTATGCTTTCGGATTTGCATTTTCACGGCACCCCGGGGCGTGCCTACTTTAACGCGGTCTTTCAAGAATTAAGTCAGAGACAGCCACCCGATGTGCTAGTCATCGCCGGGGATCTCCTCGATTCCGATCGGCATCATTCCTGGATCGTTGAATTACTGACGGGGTTGCCCGCAGTCGATGCACGCTTGGCAATCCTTGGGAATCACGATGTTCGGCATCAGCCCGAACAAATTCGCCGGGAACTCGAAGCGGCTGGCTACAAAGTCCTAAGCAACCACTGGGAAATCGGTCAGATTCGCGGTGTGCCGGTCATCTTTTCCGGGCACGAGGGACCGTGGTTAGGGCGGGGACCGGATCTGAGCGATGTCCCGCCGCTGCCATTCCATCTCTGCGTCTCACACACGCCGGACAATGTGTACTGGGGAGCAAAACGAGGTGTCCGGCTCATGCTTTCGGGCCATGTTCATGGCGGGCAAATCCGCCTGCCGATGATCGGTTCGCTTTTTGTGCCGAGCATTTATGGCCGACGATTCGATGGCGGCGTCTATCAGATCGGCCCGACCACACTCGTGGTGTGTCGCGGACTGAGCGGGAAGGAACCGTTTCGCTTTGGCTGCCCGCCCGAGATTCTCTCGATCACGGTTGATACCGGATGATCGCCAAGCGAATCATCAGCGAGCCTGATGGAATCATTGATCGGGAAGATCTCTCGGCCGCTAATGATGCTAGCCTTGCGGGCAAACAGTCATCGACTTTTTTCGACAGTAGTTCTCAGGGCTTTGTCGTTATTGATCATCGGCTTGTCCTTGAGTTCGTCTCCTTGAGATCATGTAGTCCTGATACCGTTGCCGAAATACCCGGCAACAGCCTGTCAAAGCATCGACATCCGACCTTCCTCAACTGGTCACAAGTTGCACCTTTGGCAGAACGAAGATTCTCGATGCTCTAGCATGTGGGGAGTTGAGATGGCTCCGGGGTGAAGGGGAGTTGTGATGCATCGGTCATTGAATTAAGATGGTTTGAAATCCTACATTCTTAGGCGTATGAAGATGCATTCCCCCACGATTTGTCGATTTTTTGCCGTGGACTTGTTCGTGATTATTGCTTGCCTGGTGCTTACCCGTGCAACGGTGCAGGCAGGGGAAGCGATGCCGGTTACCGGACTGGCACCGGCTCGCCACGTCCCGTATTTATGCCGTTATCATTACCCGGTCTTGACCACTTCTCAAGAATGTCAGCAGTTCTGCGATCAGGGTTTTGGCTATTTTTATTCGTATGTCTGGATGGAAGCGGCTCGCTGCTTTGAAACGGCGCTTCACCACGATCCCGACTGTGCACTGGCATGGCTTGGGCTGCATCGTTCGCTGGAGAAATGGGGTAAGGGTGGCACACCCCTGGCCACACCCTTTTTGGCCCTAGCCGGGATTGCCTGGCATCCGCAGCTTCCGAAGCCATTTCAGCGAAAGGCGGTCGATTTCGCCCTCGATCAAGCGCAGCGGCTGATGCCACGGAGTAGTGACCGGGAACAACTGCTCATCCGAGCTCGACTTGAGGAAAAAGGTTGGCTGCCAAACATCAAGCCGGACGATCGCAAAAAGAAAGCTCAGCAAACACTGGATGAGTTGCTGACACTTTATCCCGAGGATCAAGAAGGCTGGTTCGCCCGTGCCCAGGTCGCCGAGGGGTTACACGGGAAGGCACCCTTTTACCACGCCCTGCTCCGGGTGAATCCGCTTCACCCTGGGGCGAATCATGAACTGGTGCATTTTTTTGAAAACATCCGCCGACCGGCGCTTGGCTGGCCTTATGCCGAGGCTTATATGGCGTCCTCGCCCGGGATACCGCACGCTTTTCATATGCAGGCACACTTGGCGATGCGGATCGGCAAGTGGAAACAGACCAGCGACTGGAGCAGTCAAGCGATCGCCTTAGAGAAAGCGTATCATCAGCAAGCGGGCGTCAATCCCAGCGATGATCATCAATTTCGCCATCATCTGGAAACACTGACTCGCAGCCTGGTCCACGATGGGCGATTCGCCGAGGCACGCTCGATCCAAGCCGATGCCATCGGCTACAAATTCGAGTTTCGCCCGGAGTGGTTTCGCATGGCATTGGCCCAGCAGCAGTGGCAGGAAGCACGGCAGCAGGTCGAGGCGATTCGTAAGCGCGACAAGGTTCTGGCTGCTTACTTTGCCGCGGTCCTGGCCCTGGAACAACACGATGTCAGCACCGCCCGAGCGGAAATTGATGTGCTTCGCCAGGCCCTGCAACGGAACAAGACCGACAAACGAGCGGAACAACGATTCTTGGAAGTTCAGGGCTGGCTACTTTGTCAAACCGGACAAAGCGATGCGGGCATCAAGCTCTTTCGCCGGCTGATTGAGCAAACAAAAGACGATTATGCTCATCATGCCTGGGGCGGCGGTGCTTTGTATATGGAAACGTGGGGTATTGCGGCTCTCGAAGCCGGCCTCAGCAGCGAAGCGGATGAAGCCTTCCAGGAAGCCTTGGCGCACGACACCGGCAGCGTTCGCGGCGCACTCGGAATGTGGGCTCTTTGTGAACGCCTCGGTCGGACGCTCGAGGCTGATCGTTACTTGAAGTTAGCTCGGCGATGTTGGGAACGGGCCGACCCTGCCGATTTCGATCGGCTCAAGGCAACATTTGCTCGGCGGGCTCTCCACCTGTCCCGGCCCACGGTGGAGGGAACCGCTTCCACGCCTCCAGCAAGCCCTTGATCTCAACGCGGATTGCCATCTCCGCTGACTTCACTCCCCGAAAAGATTTCGGTCCCTCGAGGGCTCCGCCCGATTAACAGTCCTCATGCCTCATGCCGGCTGAAGCAACAGCTTTGGTTGCTTACGCCGCATCCGCCAGGGTGGACGAATTCCCGGCAGGTTCATCGCTTCCCGTCGGCGACGCCTCGGCACCCCGGGGTTTCAATCGGAAGAAGACCACGAAGACTGCCAAACAAATCAGCACACCGACCGCTGGGACAAGCCAGAAGGTTTGCCAGTCGGTGACGGAACGGCCATCGTCGGCAGTCGTGGTGTAAAAGTCCTTCAGTTTGCCACTGAGCAGACTGCCCAGCCACATTCCGATGCCGTAGGTGAGGAAGCTGAATAAGGCTTGAGCACTGGCTTTGATATCCTTCGGGGCTTCGTTATCGCAATGGATGAACCCAGCCGCGAAAAAGAAGTCGAAGCAGAGGCCGTGGAAGGCAATGCCGATGATCGCCAAGGCGTAGCCAAGTCCTTCCGGTCCCGCCTGGGAGAACAGCAGGTAGCGAATGCCCCAGCTGGCCATGCCCAGTGCCAGCACCCATTTCATGCCAAGTCGGAACAAGAACAGTGGCAGCAAGGGGAGAAAGATTGTTTCGCAAATTTGCCCGATCAACATCGTCGAGCCAATATTTGTGACTTCGACCTTGGACTTGAGAAATTCCGCCGTGACGGTGTAATAAAATGCCAATACGATGGTAATGACCAGTGAAACGACGAAAAAGACGGCGAAGGAAAAATCCTTGAACAACCCCAGGGCTCGTACAAACGGGATCGCCTCGTCGGCATTGCCGGTTGGCGGCGTTTTTGGCAAAAACAAACTCATGATGCCCAGGGTTGCAGATAATCCCGCGGCCAGCAACAGCGGCCCGTTCGTGTCGGCTGCGGTCTTGCCGTTTCCCGCGAAAAAGAAGTCAATGGAAAATCCAGCTGCGATCCAGCCGATCGTTCCGAGCACGCGAATTCCGGGAAAATCCCGAGCGCCATCAGGAACATGGCGAAAAGTGATTGAGTTCGCTAACACCAGGGTCGGATTGTAGAGCAGGGCATAACCCAGGGTCAGGGCAAAGAGCAAGTTGAATTGCCCCGGATCCTGAATCTGAGCGACGGCATAAAGCAGCGCGGCCCCGAGAAGGTGACATGCCGCCATTAACAATTCGCTGGAAATAAACCGGTCGGCAATGTATCCCGCCACCATGGTGCTAAGGATCGCGCCGAGCGCCATATTCCCCATCAATGCCCCGGCCTGAGCACCAGTAAATCCGTTCGCTTGCAGATAGGGGAAAAAGACCACAAACCATGCTCCCCAAATCGCAAACTGAAGGAACATCATTAACGACAATTGAATTCGAACGCCCAGCGCCAGAGGCGGCGCTGTCGAACCTGAAGCGGCAGAAGACACAGCCATGATCGCAATTCTCCGGGGTTGCCGGGCCACGACACGATTACGGAATGCGGTCGAATTTAAGGCGGCTGCTGTTGTTCGGCAACGACAAAATGGCCCAGTCACTTGAGATGGCGGTAAAAAATGATCGAGTGTGTGATCTCAGTGGTTGATGAATGTTTCTCACTGCACCAGCGAGCGTGCGTGGCTTGGATCGGAATTCGAACTCAACCCTGGTTGTCACAGAAACGGTGGAGCAATTTGACTCTGTCGATTCCCGTAAACTCGTATTTTTCTGATGAGATGTTGGCTTTAGCATCTTTCACATCCATGAATTCGGATACCCTCAGCGGATTGGTTGGTTCCGTCATCCCGGGCAGCAAACGATTTACCGCCAGGGTTTCTCCTCATCTCGGGGTATCCAGGGTTACACCCCAAACTTCATCGTATCGGATATCTCGATTTTCGCTGAATTTGTCGAGGAGATCGGCGTGGCTTGACGTCTCAGCCTCGACATCTACTATAAATGATGATGCAGCGAATGCCTCGACGAGTTGTCGAGGTTTGTTTTTGCTTAAGCTTGTGAAAAACTTCACAAGCTAGGTGGCTCCAGGACTCACTCCCGGCTTAGAGCCACTTTTGAGGGAAGTTTCATGGCCGATGCTGCGGTTGCAACCGTTCCTCTGCCGGTACTGACACCGTCCGGGTTGGAACCAGCCTTCGATTTGCAAAGCTATTATCCGGTGATGATTTATGCCATGGTCATCATCTGCATGGCGTGCAGCATCGTCGCCGCGACTCACATGCCATTTCTGAAACCGTGGAAAATCACACGAACGAAGCAGATGACATATGAATCCGGGATGGATCCGATCGGTTCGGCGCGGATGCCCTTTGATGTCAAATTTTATTTGATTGCCATCACGTTTCTGATCTTTGACGTGGAGTTACTTTTTCTGTATCCCTGGGCGGTGTCGCTATTCGGCCCGGGTTCCGAAGCCTGGTCCGTCACATTTGGGGCAGCTTCCCTCGTTGGAATGCTGATCTTTCTCGGATTGCTGACGCTTGGCTACGTCTACGAATGGCGAAAAGGAATGTTTCAATGGCGCTAAAGTTAGACGAAAACGTCTTTATCAGTAAACTTGACGCCTTGGCAAGCTGGATCCGGAAGCACAGTTTGTGGCCGATGCCCTTCGCCACCGCGTGCTGTGGCATTGAATTGATGGCGACGGCCTCGAGTCGCTACGACATTGCTCGTTTCGGGTCGGAAGCCATGCGGTTTAGCCCCCGACAATGCGATGTGATGATCGTCGCCGGCCGGGTCGTGATGAAAATGGTTCCCGTGATGCAGCGGATCTGGCTGCAAATGAGTGAGCCAAAGTGGTGTATCAGTATGGGGGCTTGTGCTTCCTCTGGCGGGGTATTTGACACCTATGCCGTGGTTCAAGGCATCGACCGATTTATTCCCGTGGATGTGTATGTTCCCGGCTGCCCGCCCCGCCCCGAACAACTGATTCGAGCCATCCTCGATCTGCAGGAGAAAATTCAACGAACCGGGACAATCAATGCCCGAGAATTTGCCAATCGCACTCAGTATGAAGGCCCGGCACCGCTTGCCGCCGAGTTGCCTCCCGAAGAACTCGTTGTTGCCCCGGGAGATTTCCGGACAGGGACCCGACTGCATCTGAATTAATCGGTGGCGTTTCGGGACAATTGATCGCGATGACGCAGGGATTGTTCTTCGGAGTGGCGATGTTAGCGCAGCTGCTTTCTGAATTATTCAAGAAATTTCCGGGGATGTTCACCACCTCCGAGTTTCGTGGGAACACCCGGATCCTGATCCCGGCAAATCACTCGGATTCTGTCTATGCGATGCTGGAGTGGCTGAAAAATTCGCATGGATTTGACATGCTCTTTGAACTCGCCGGGATTGATTATTTGCATTATCCGAATGCCAGTGATCGTTATGCTGTCGTTTACGGTCTCTTGAATACGAAGACCGGCCAGCGTCTGTTCATCAAAGCACATGCCAACGATCCCGAACCCGAACTTCCTTCGGTCGTGCTGCTCTGGGAAGGAGCGAACTGGCTTGAACGTGAAGTTTATGACATGTTCGGCATTCGCTTTATCGGTCATCCCGATTTGCGACGGATTTTGCTGCCCGAGGAATTTACTAGCTATCCATTGCGAAAAGATTATCCCCTACGAGGGTATGGTGAACGACATAACTTCGCTTACTTAACTCGTGCGGAAAGTTGAACCCGGTATTGTGGGTAGGTGCGAATTCTTGATTCATTTGCCCGGAACTGATTTTGAAACTCACGCTGGTGCTGTTCGGGAGAGGAAATCAGACAATGCCACTGGAAGCAGTTGCCCCACGGGATACAGAACACGAGGATCAGAATTATTTTTACACCCTCAATTTCGGTCCCCAGCATCCAGCAACTCACACCACACTCCGCCTCGTGCTCACGCTTGACGGGGAAACCATTGTCAAAGCCGTACCGGACATTGGCTTTCTGCACTCAGGCTTTGAGAAGCTCGGGGAAGATCTGGATTACAATCAGTATGTAACGATCGTTGATCGCATGAATTATATCAGTCCCTTCGCGAACGAAGTGAGTTGGCATCATGCCGTCGAAACGTTACTGGGCATCGAACTGACTCCCCGCTGTAAGTATCTCCGGACGATCCTCGCGGAACTCGCCCGGATCAGCGATCATTTGCTTTGCGTTGGGGCAGCCGCTTTGGACCTTGGCGGCTTGACGGCGTTTCTTTACGCTTTCAACCAGCGCGAGCGCATCTATGACATTTTTGAATCGGCTTCCGGACAGCGTTTCCACCCCGCCTTTAGCCGAGTTGGCGGACTGATGAACGACATCACCGATGATGTCATTGAAAAAATTCGCAGTTTTGTCCGCGAGTTTCCCAAAGCACATGCCGATGTCGTTCGCTTATTAAATCGAAATCGAATTTTTGTCGATCGAACGAAAGGGATTGGAGTCTTGACGAAAGAGGAGGCGATTAATCGCAGTGTCACCGGTCCGATCGCCCGCGCCAGCGGCGTTACCCGCGACTTGCGTAAAGATGAACCGTATCTCGCCTACCCTGAATTGCAGGGGGCATTCAAAGTCGTCTGTGCCAACGGCGGCGATTGTTATTCCCGGTATCTGGTACGCATGGAAGAGATGATTCAGTCGCTGAACATCATCGCCGCGGCCGTCGAAAATCTTCCCTCAGGTCCAGTAAATGTTGCCCTCGACGAAAAGCTGACAATTCCCGACAAAACCGCAACGTACCGAAGTATTGAAGGCTTGATCCAACATTTTGAATTATTTATGTGGAACCGCCGCTGGGAAACCCCGATCAATGAAGTTTACGCCGCCACCGAAACCGCCAACGGTGAGCTTGGCTACTATGTTGTTGCCGACGGCAGCGGAAAACCTTGGCGGGCGCGAACCCGACCGCCATCATTCATTCATTTTGCGTTGTTCCCTCATTTAGCAGAAGGGCACCAAATTTCCGATGTTCCAGCGATTCTTGGCAGCTTGAATATTATTGCTGCCGAACTTGACCGTTGATGGTGAGATACTCGACAGAATTTAGTGAATCATTCTTACTAGGATTCTCTGATGGCTGTGCTTTCTGAAGACCTCAAAAACCGAATTCGGGCCTACTTGCCAAAATACCCACGAAAGCAAGCGGCGACCCTGCCAGCGTTGCATTTGGTGCAAGATGAATTGCGTTATGTTCCCCGCGAAGCGATTGTCGAACTCGCCGAAATTCTCGAACTTCATCCGGCGGAAATCTACGACGCGATGAGTTTTTATGAATTTTTCAAAGAACATGAAAACGAGAAACTTGGGAAAAATCGAATCTGGGTCTGTCGCGGCTTGGCCTGCATGCTCCGTGGTAGTTATGAATTGCTGGAGCATTGTCAAGAGACGCTCGGCGTGTCTTGCGGTCAAACGACCGCGGATGGAAAGATCACTTTAGAATTTGCCGAGTGTATCGGAGCATGCGATGGTGCCCCAGCCGTGCTGTTCAATGATGAACACGTCATGAACGTGACTCCTGAGAAAGCTGACGATTTGTTCGGGAAACTCCGCAGCAATTGACAGGCAATGTAAGGTTACAAAGCTTCTGGCGAAACAAGGTTTCGGGGTCGCTCTGATGGCAAGCTATGAACCAGTGCTTCTTGCCCGTATCCATAAGCCCGACAGCCACAGGCTCGAAGGTTACCGAAATGACGGTGGCTATGCGGTCCTGGAACGTGTGCTCAAAGAGCGCCAACCCAGCGACATTGTGGCGTTGATTAAAGATTCGGGCTTGCGAGGGCGAGGCGGGGCCGGCTTCCCGACTGGTCTTAAGTGGACCTTTTTGCCGAAAGATCATCCCGGGCCGATTTATCTCTGCGTCAATGCCGATGAATCCGAACCGTGCACCTACAACAATCGAATTTTGATGGAGAAAGACCCGCATCAGGTCCTGGAAGGTGTGATTTTATCTTGTTACGCCATCAAATCGGAAAAAGCATTTTTCTATCTCCGCTACGAATACGGAACAGCGTATCGAACGTTGACGGCCGCCATCGACGAACTTTATTCGGCGGGTTTGCTCGGCAAAAATATCCTTGGAAGCAACTTCAACCTCGACATTGTTCTGCATCGTGGTGCCGGTGCGTACATCTGTGGTGAGGAGACCGGCCTCATTGAATCGCTGGAAGGGAAACGTGCCTGGCCACGCATCAAACCTCCCTTTCCTGCCGTGGAAGGAGCATTTCGCAAACCGACCATTGTTAACAATGTCGAGACCTTGGCATGTGTCACGCAGATCCTGCGTCGGGGCATCGACTGGTTTAAGTCGCTGGGGGTGCCGCCGGACCCGAAAAACCCCCGGGACGCTGGCAGTTACGGGCCAAAATTGTACACCCTCGCGGGCCACGTTGAGAAACCGACCTGCGTCGAACTTCCGCTGGGTGTCTCCCTCCGCGAACTGGTCGAAGTTCACGGCGGCGGCGTCTGGAAAGGTCGAAAAGCCAAGGCGATCAATCCCGGTGGCTTAAGCATGGGGTTTGTCGATGTCCAGGCTCCTCTCAAAGGCGAAGATGGAAAAACCGAGTACGATATCCCCCTCGATTTTAACGGGCCGGGCAAGGTCGGCTGTCTCGGGCTGGGCACGGCGGCAGTCACCGTGATCGATGATCAAACCAGCATGGTCGATGTTCTCCACAATGTTTGCCAATTTTTTGCTCATGAAAGCTGCGGGCAATGCACGCCCTGCCGGGAAGGAACGGGCTGGATGTTAAAAATCACCGACCGCCTTCGCCGAGGTTTGGGGCGACGCGAAGATCTGGACATTCTTGTCGATGTTGCTGATCGGATTGGCATCATGCCCGGAACAACAATTTGTGGCCTGGCTGATGGTGCCGGCTGGCCAGTCAAGACGGCAATTCGTAAGTTCCGCCATGAGTTTGAAGAAGCGATCCGCACCGGGGCCAAGAGCCGGTATGTGAAATCGCTGGAACTCGCAGGATCGCATTAATGGCAGCACCGAGCACAGGAGCCTCGCGATGTACCGGGTGATGTTCATTAGCGTAGGACTTGTCGGCAGCCTTTGCTGTGTCGGCTGTGAGCGTGGCAACAACCCCGGGGCGGCCAAGCCAACGTTTCAGGGTGTGGCACTCAGTGAGTTTTCACAACCGACATCGCCATCCTCCACCACGCCGGAGTCGACCCCTGCGAGCAGCAATCAGCCAGGCAGTGGGATGAGTTCGGCTCGGGGGAATACCAATTTTCAAGCAGGAGCCGGGGCGATTCAAAATATTCGCAAAGCTGGTCAACGAGCGCTGACGCTTGCGGACATGCAGCAACTTGGCCAGTTCATGACGATGATGCAACTGGAGACGAATCAGATGCCAAAACCTGCCGCGGTGAAAGAGTTCATCCGGCGGGATGCGCCCAAGCTGGTGTCTTTAATAGAGGATGGCACCATTGTATTGACCGGAACATCCGATCGTTCTGGATTGTGGGCGTATGAAATAGACGCCGACAAGCTTGGCGGGATCGGCTTGCTGGCGGGAACGCCCCAGCGGATGAGCCAAGAAGAGATTCAACGCTGGCTTCGTCGCTGAATTTTACTCCCTTCGGGGTGGAGCGTATGCCTACGGCTTATGTGAATGATATTCCGATAGAGCTCGGCACGGATCGGCTGAATTGTATCCAGGCCGCGGATCGAGCGGGTGTGTTTATTCCGCATTATTGTTATCACGAAGCATTGAGCGTCGTGGCATCATGTCGCATGTGCCTGGTGGAAGTCGGCGAGTTGAAAGACGGAAAAGTTCTGATGCAGCCGAAGGTGCTGCCAGGCTGTCAGACTCCCGTTAAGGAAAATAGCGTGATTGTGACGGGCGATTATGATAAGAAGCCCGCGGGACATCCTCGTCTACCGTATGATTCTCATTATCAGCCGGGTATCAAAGCCAAGCAATCACAAGCCGACACGCTTGAAGCTCTGCTTTTGAACCACCCTTTGGATTGTCCGGTCTGCGACAAGGCCGGTGAGTGTAAGCTGCAAGATTTCAGCTTTAAGTACGGCCGGTCGGAATCACGGATGATCGACCCGAAAAATACGCCGGCAAACAAGCCGGGGATTTCGTCTAAGATCACGCTGTTTACGGACCGGTGCATTATGTGCACTCGGTGTGTCCGTTTTACCCGGGAGATTAGTGGCACCGGTGAATTGATGGTGACACATCGTGGCCATCACGAGGAAATTGATGTTTTTCCTGGCATGCCACTGGAAAATAAGCTTTCGGGTAATGTTGTTGACCTGTGCCCGGTTGGAGCACTTGGCTCGAAGGATTTCCTTTACACACAGCGAGTCTGGTATCTGAAAGATCATCCTGGCGTTTGCTCTTTATGCAGTACTGGCTGTAGTACTTATGTCGATACAAACAAAGATATTGTCTATCGCATCCGACCGCGAACAAATCATCAGGCACAAGGTTACTTCATTTGCGATGATGGCCGTTGGGGGTATCATTATGTCAATTCCGCGAAGCGTTTTACCCGACCGCAAATGATGGTTGATGGTCGGCTGCAGCCCGTCTCTTGGAGCACTTTTCTTGCAAACATCCGGAAGCAAATCACCGAAGTTTCTCGTCTGTCCCCCGACAAGCTGTTGCTCGTTCTCTCGCCGTTTTTGACGGTGGAAGAAGCATTTCTCTGGAGCGTTTTTGGCAAGGAACTCTCTGCAAAAACCCGCTTGGCGCTCGGTCCCGTGCCGGTGATCGGAGAAGATGATCGCTATCCGAAAGATGTTCACGGCAATTCGGTGGAGCCGGTGAAATTCACAATCCGAGCGGAAAAGTGCCCGAACCGACTCGGCGTTTCCACAGTGCTTCGTCATTTTCAGGGTGAATTGCTTCACTGGAACGAGATGTGGAATGAATCTGATTGGCAAGCGATGATTTTTGTTGGCGGCTATCCGAATCCTCACCATCTTGAGTTGATGTTGCCCGCTGAGTTGACTTTGCCGCGGTTAACGATCGTCCAGGATTTATTCCCGAGTCGTTTGACAAAATCGGCATCCTATGTTGTTCCTGGAACAGCAGTCTTTGAAAAAGAAGGAACCTTTGTGAATCACTCGGGGCTAGCGCAAAGTTTTCCGCGGGCGGTTCGCCCACCCCTTGAGGCCCGGGGCGAGTTGCAAACCGCGGCCGACCTTCTTGGACGATTAGGTCTGGTGCAGATTCGGCAGATTCGCCAAGAACTTGCGGCAATTCTCCCGGAATTTGCCACGATCGAGTCCTCAGCACCGATCGGCAAACGTCTTGCGCTAGCGACAGTTTGAGAGTTTTGGAGCGTTTTTGATCCAGCCATTTTTTTGAGTGGATCCATGCCAGAGTTTGACGCACTATCGACCGCAATGATGATCGTGGGTGTGATCGCGTTCGTCATGGGTACGGTTGCGTATTTGATTCTCGCCGAACGTAAAGTGGCCGCATGGGTGCAGGATCGCATAGGGCCGAATCGGGTGGGGCCTTGGGGCTTGTTGCAACCGATCGCCGACGGTGGAAAAATGTTTCTGAAAGAGGATGTGATTCCGTCGCACGTGGATCGGATCTTTTTTGTCTTGGCACCGATCGTTTCGTTCAGCACGGCGTTGCTTGCGATCGCGGTGGTTCCTGTTGGTCCGAGTACGCCGCCGCCGGCACCGCAATCCACGTTTGCTGAATATGAGGCAGTTCAAACAGCCTACGCACAAAGCTTGACATTTGCGATTCAACCCGGCCTTGATATCGGGTTGCTGTATCTATTCGCGGTCAGTTCGTTGGCTGTCTACGGTGTGATCCTTGCGGGTTGGAGTGCGAACAATAAGTATTCGCTTTTGGGATCGCTCCGATCATCAGCACAGATTATAAGTTATGAGATTCCATTAGGAATGGCAATTGGAGGTGTTCTCATTTATGCAGGATCGTTGAATCTGGAACAGATTACGGCCTGGCAGCGAAATCACGGTTGGTTTGTCTTTTTCCAACCGTTGGCGTTTTTGCTATTTCTGACGGCGGTGTTTGCGGAAACGAACCGTCTCCCTTTTGACTTGCCTGAAGCGGAACAAGAATTGGTAGGCGGATACCACACCGAATACAGCAGCAGCATGAAGTTAGGTTTAATGCTGCTTGCTGAGTATGCACATATGATCACAACCAGTTTCTTGCTGGCGATTATTTTCTGGGGGGGCTGGAGTTGTTTCGGCTTGGAATCTGTAGCGGGCGAGACGGGGTTGCCAGCGATCCTGCTTCGCTTTGCCATCTTGGGCATTAAAGTTTTTGCTTTTGTCTTCCTATTCCTGCTGGTACGTTGGACGATCCCGCGTTTTCGGTTCGATCAACTGATGAGTCTTGCCTGGAAAGTGATGATTCCACTTGCGTTATTGCATTTCTTGGTCGTCGTGGTTGTGCGGTATTTGGAACTGCCGATGTATGCCCTGTCGGCGTTGTCCGTCTTGCTGTTTCTCGGAGCGGGATGTGTCGGCTTGGTTGCTAGCAATGGCAATCAGATGCCGCGGCGGTCGCCTCAAGCAGCCCGTTTGGGGGCAAAATCGTTGTCGCTGATGCCGCAATAGAGTTCAACCGAGGAGAATTGCTTATGCCGTTGAGCAACCAAGATATTCTGTGGATTGAAGAGCCAAAGCTTGGTCTGCTGGAACAACTATATATTCCAGCGATTGCGGATGGCCTGTCCACAACGCTCGGCCATATTTTCAAGAAAAAAGTCACCGAACAATATCCGGAACAGGAACCGAAGCTCCCGGCGAATTATCGAGGGGTTCACCGTTTGAACCGTGATGAGGCTGGGCGGGTGAAGTGTGTTGCCTGTTATATGTGTGCTACGGCTTGTCCGGCGCATTGTATCGACATTGTTGCGGCTCCTGCACCTCCGGAGTGGAAGGATCGGGAAAAATATCCTGAAACCTTCGTCATTGATGAGTTACGGTGTATTTATTGCGGAATGTGCGAAGAAGCGTGTCCTGTCGATGCGATTGAATTGACCACCCTTTACGATTTGACGGGCTTGAACCGGGAAGAAATGATCTTTGACAAAGAAAAATTATTGAGCGTTTTCGACATGACCACGCGGATGGGGACAGATCCGGTACGAACGCAAGCCGGTCGGCTCGGCCCGGCCTCGGAAACCCCTCCGACGGCAAATCTCCCCTCGTAAATGCTCGGAAAAGTTCGGGATTCAAGGTTGAGTCGGGCGGACGCCGTCTGGCCGAGGTTATAAAACGATTGTGTCTCTTGTGAATCTTTACACGAGTCAGGCATGGTGGTCGCGACTGCAACGATTCCGATGATGGCCGGGCAGTTGATCGGGGCGAGTTTGCTCGGTGTCCTGGCATTTTTCTTTCTCTTGCCACGGCCACGCGGCCAATCGTTGGCGTTGGGCACATTTTTTGGACTTGCCAGCTTGGCCATGTTGTTCACGCTTCTTTTTCTGCAATTTGGTCAGCCGTCATCGGATGATGTTGCAGCCTTGTTGTTTTGGTTATTTGCCTGTGTCGCTTTAATTTTCGCTGGAGTATTGGTGGCGGAATCAAACCCTGCTCGGGGTGCCATGGCCTTCGCCTTTGTCATCTTGAGCACCTGTGGTCTTTTTCTGGTGCTGGCAGCACCGTTTTTAATGGCAGCGACAATTATCGTTTATGCCGGTGCAATTATCGTCACATTCCTGTTTGTGCTCATGCTAAGTCACGTGGAAGGTCCTTCCGATGAGAATGACCGTAGCCGTGAGCCATTGCTAGGGGCTCTTGCCGGCATCGCATTTGCCGGGTTGATATTGTTTGCATTGTTATCGCCGGGATCAGGCCTTGCTGCCTCTCAGAACGGTGTGTTACCAGCAAAAGTTTCCCACCATCCGCTTTTCATTCCGCCAATCACGCCATCAGAACGGCAACTTCTGCTTGAAGTTGCGGCTGAATTGCAAAAGGCAGAGCAGATGGATCGTGATCAACTTCTGGCCTCGGACTACACACAGGCAACGCGTGATCAATTGGAGCGTTTACTCGGTGGTATTCCGGATGCCGCTGCGACGGATGCTTTAACTTGGCAACAACGGTTGGCCTTGACCCGCGCCGATCCGCGGGTGAGAGCAATTATCGCGCGTGTCGATCGGGTTCGCGATCTGACGCGGGAGACGTTTGACCAGGTGGATGTGGCTTTAATTGATGAGATGCCGCCGAACCTTGATCGGGCCCGATCCGCTTTGAAATCGTTGCGTCAGGAAATTTTAATACTCGCAGGGGTGGGTGAACTGCCGTCGCGTAACGTCGGGACAATCGGTTTTCGCTTATTCTCGGAGCATCTGATGGCGGTAGAACTGGCAGGGGTCCTGCTCTTGGTGGCGACGATCGGGGCGGTGTTAATCGCCGGTCGCCGAGGGAGGATTGCATGATCAGTCTAGGCCATTTTCTGACAATCGGCGGTATGCTGTTTGCTATCGGCTTGATTGGCTTTACCACCCGACGCAATCTGATTACCATGTTTCTGTGCGCGGAAATGATGCTGCAGGGTGTTGTATTAAATCTGCTAGCGTTCAGTCGATATCATGCCGATTTGAGCGGTCAAGTCTTTGCGCTTTTTATTGTCACGGTTGCAGCTTGTGAAGCAGGAATTGCTCTGGCTTTATTCGTGTCAGTGTATCGTCGCAGCCGGTCGCTGGATATCAGTGTTTGGCAAGCGTTGCGGGAGCCGGGGTTGCTGCCGATTGTGGATCGCGAACCGTTACCTCCTCCGATTCAAGATTCGCGCGATCCGCACTTGCCGGTGGCGGGCCGTAAGCCGCAACGTCAGGAGGAATTGAGTCGTGTTTGAGCCGAGCACATTGCCGCTGATTGTGCTGGGACTACCGTTGCTCGCGTCGCTGGCCTCATCATTGTGCGGGATTTGGCCCGGTTGCCGCCAGTACGCCCACCTGCCGACGATCGTTGCCTTTGCGGTGGCGGCTGTGTTTGCATCGATTTTGTTCGGCATGATGATCACCGGTAACCATTCGCAGCTACTCTTTCACTCGGTTGCGTGGACGTGGTTTCATGCTGGAAATGTTGAAGTGGCTTTTCAATTGACGGCCGATCCCTTGGCCGCGGTGATGCTGGCAACGGTGACTTTTGTCGCCACCTGGATTGCGTTGTTTTCAGTTGGTTACATGCATGATGATCCAGGGTATGCCCGTTATTTTGCTCTTATAGGCCTTTTTGTTTTCAGCATGTGCCTGCTGGTTTTAGCGAACGACTTGTTGCTGATGGTGGCGGGCTGGGAAGGCGTCGGTTTATGCAGTTATTTGCTTGTTGGATACTATTATGCGAAGCCGACAGCGGCCGCCGCGGCGCGAAAAGCGTTTTTAGTCACCCGGCTTGGAGATGCCGGGATGATTCTCGGTCTCTTCATGCTTTGGCAAATCTCAGGGTTTCAGACAAGTTTTGACGGCATCTTTCGGCATCTTGCAGAATCACCGCCGGAGCCGCGGACTATCACGTTGGCCTGTCTGTTGCTCTTTTGTGGCGCAGTCGGTAAATCTGCACAATTTCCGCTGTATGTCTGGCTTCCGGATGCCATGGAAGGTCCGACGCCTGTTTCCGCATTGATTCATGCTGCTACGATGGTGACGGCTGGCGTGTATCTGCTGGCGCGGATGATGCCGGTTTTTGTTCTCAGTCCGGATGCCCTGATGCTGGTTGCTGTGATCGGTGGGTTAACAGCAATCGTGGCGGCATTCATTGCAATCGGCCAGCATGATTTGAAACGGGTGCTGGCTTATTCCACAGTGAGTCAACTGGGATATATGTTCATGGGGCTTGGCACCGCTGCCATGATTGCCCCGAACCTGGCGGTGATCGCAGCCATCTTCCATCTGGTCACGCATGCATTCTTCAAAGCACTGTTATTCCTTGCGGCAGGCTCGGTCATGCATGCGATGGGGAATGTGATTGATTTGAGGAAATTCAGTGGCTTACGTGTGTTGATGCCGGTCACTCACCTCACGTTTCTCTGCGGTGCTGCTGCCTTGGCCGGTATTCCTCTACTCTCGGGTTTTTGGAGCAAAGATCAGATTCTTGATGTCTTATATCAAGCAAGTCTTTGCGATCAACCTGGGGCTGGGACATTTCGTTTCGTGTTCGTGTGCTCGTTAATAACGGCAGCTATGACGGCGTTTTACACATTCCGGGCGTATTTTCTGACATTTTGGGGCCCATTAAAAACACCCCCTGAGGCGGGCGATCACCCTCATGAATCGCCGCGAGTGATGTTATGGCCGCTGATCGTTCTGGCGATCGGAGCAGTCTTTTTGGGAATTGTTGTGGAGCCGTTCACACATTACTTCAGTGATTTCTTGTCCGGCACGCCTTGGTTGCAGGAAGCGAATCGAATCGCCGGATTTAACGAGTTTGACCGACCGCATCTCGATGGCTTGCTGGCAATTACGGGGTCCATTTTGGCGTTGGCGGGGGTTGCCTTGGCTTGGTACGCCTACCGGGACGGCACAGAAACCGTTGGATCGTCGCTCCGCAGTTGTCAGCGATTGTCTCAGGACAAGTTGTATATCGATGAACTGTATGCGAGTGCCATCGTGAAGCCGATTGAAGCAATCGCCATGATTAGCCGGTTTTTCGACGGTGTCATCCATGGCATTGCTCGATTGATAAGCTTAGTGCCCCGTTTGCTTGCTGAGGTTTTGAAGCCTCTTCAGACGGGATTGGTGCAATTTTACGCCTTGGGGATGATTTTAGGCATGGCCGTGTTTCTTACGGTCGTGATTGTTCGGACATCGGGCTGAACGGTGCGTTGATTTTTTGCGGGCAGAATTGTAGGCGAACATGGATAATCCCCTCGAAATTTTGCGCTGGATGCTGCTAGCGGTGATATTCTCGCCGCTGCTGATCGCCGGGATTCTGGCATTGGCATGGAAATGCTGCGTGGGACTCACGCGTCGGCTCGCGATCTGGTTTGCGCTTTTGCATGTTGGTCTGACGGGCGGTCTTACGTGGCTTGCGGCTGATCAATTGCTTGAAAAAGCTGCCTGGTCGACTCCCGGCGATACGCCCCGTGCTACGTTCGAACCGATCGCGGTTCCTGGGGATCCTGGGCTTGGGTCGCAGTCCGGTGGCCAGATTCATGAAACATCGTGGACACTTTTGACCCTTGGCGCAAGTTCCGCCAGATTGCCGAGCAGTGAAATTCAGCTGTTTTTCGGGCTGGATGGTTTGAATGTCTGGCTGATCGCACTGACGAGCTTGATGACGCTGGTGGCGATCCTGGTATCGTGGAATTCGATTGCAACCGATCAATCATCGTTTTATGCTTGGCTGTTTGTCCTCGAAACAGGCATACTCGGTTCATTCTCTGCTTTTGATCTCGTGTTATTTTATGTCTTTTTCGAGCTGACACTGATTCCATCATTCTTTTTAATCGGAGAGTGGGGCGTCGGTGCGGCCCGACGCGAGGCAGCGCGACAGTTTTTCCTTTACACGCTGTTTGGAAGCCTTCTGACGTTGATTGGCGTGATCGGAATTGTCGTGATGAATCCATTGCCTGTGGTCGAGCGCAACGTTGGTTTGACCATTCAGCACGAGATGATGAATCCGGACAAATCGTTGGCTCGGTTAGACTCTGGCCCTTATACATTTTCTCTTCCGCGCTTGATCCGGAATGTTCAGACATGGAGTCGTTACTACCCCGCAGCGGTTGAAACGGCGAATCGCGAAGCGACGGCCGCGGCGGCGGCGTTGCAACAGGCGCAAGACCGCCTCAGGGAAGCACCGACTGATTCTGAGCGGCTGCAACAACGAGATTTGTTGCATCGGCTTGCCCACGAGAAGGCAACGGTTTTCACAACTGTCAGAGAGCAGGCCGAGTATTATCGTCAGGCTCATATCTGTTTCTTCTTTCTTTTGATGGCAGGTTTCGCGGTGAAGACGCCGATCATCCCCTTTCATACCTGGCTACCGTCGGCTTATTACGCGGCGCCGATCGGGGTGACGGTGATGCTTGCCGCGGTCATGTCAAAACTGGGTACCTACGGGATTTTGCGAATTGTTTTACCGTTGGCACCTGATGCGGCGTTTGAATATGGCCTTTCAGTCTTTGGCGTACTCGGAGCAGCAGGTATCATTTACGCGGCACTCTGTGCTTATGCTCAACGGGATGTTAAGTCCTTGGTCGCTTACAGTTCGATCTCTCACCTTGGTCTGGTCGTATTGGCATTATTTGCTTTAAATCGTGAAGGTCTCACCGGCGCATGCCTGCATATGGTGAATCACGGTTTGAGTACTGGGGCATTGTTCGCTCTCCTGGCGTTTTTGCTCGATCGCTATGGCACACTGGATCGGGAAGCATACGGTGGCCTGATTGCATTGTTTCCTGGATTTGCCTTTGTGATGTGTGTTGTCTCGCTGGCAACGGTTGGCTTGCCCGGTCTGAACAATTTTGTCAGTGAAATGCTGATGATTGCGGGGTTATTTGATCCGGTGCACACCCAGAGTCTTGGGTATGGCTTGGCCGTTGCAGCGGCATCCGGAATCTTTTTGTCCGCATGGTATACTATGACGCTTTTGAAACAACTGTTTTTCGGTCCGATCAAGACTCCTGACTCGAGCACACGCGACCCGAATTTGACAGCCGCGCGTGATTTCAATTCTCGGGAATGGTTCGTGTATGGTGTGCTACTGATTCTCTGCTTTGTGATGGGTCTTTCCCCTCAACCAGTTATAGATACGATCCGGCCCGAGGCGAATGTGATCGTTGCATCAGCAGACATGGCCCGCATGCGGGCCGGTTTTGCCCCGGCACCGGCCGAGCGGGTGCCGGTGATGCCGATCCCGATGGTCGATGCTCATGAACAAGTTGCTGGTCTGCCCTGAGATTGTGTGGCAGTTGCTGAGAATCTGGTTTTTTCAGGAGTGGTGAACTGTGAAATCTCTCGCCGAGGTTCAGAATGAACTGATTACCTCAGCAATCTCCTGGGCGGTCCCTGAGGCCGTGCTTGTCGGTACTGCCTGTCTATTATTCGCGGCGGCGATCGTTCTTCCCCGCCGCGGTGTTGCGATCCTGTTATCGTTTGCAGGGCTGTTCCTGGCTGCAGGGATCGCCGCTCTGGATCCGTTTGCGGAAGTGGTTTGTTTTCAGGCTGCTGCGCAGGGGCTTGACTCTTCTGCTTCCGCTTTGGCTCCCTTGAATCCGAGCGGTCCCGCCGGCATGATCCGCTGGCTTTGCCTGGTCGCGGGTGGATTGTACTTGTGCATTGCTTGGCCGGAACTTCGGTCTGAGAATGCCTGTGAATATTGTGCCTGTTTACTCGTGGCGATCGCCGGCAGTTCGCTCGTTGGCCGTGCCAATGATCTGATATCCATGTTTCTGGCGTTGGAACTGGTGAGTATTCCGACATACGTTCTGCTGTATTTGCCGCTTCGGAATCTCGCGGTGCAAGAAGCGACGCTGAAATATTTTTTGCTGAGTGTGCTTTCATCGGCATTTCTCTTGTTCGGCCTGAGCTACTTGTATGGTTTGACCGGAACGACAAATATCGGGGCAATCGTTGTGATCTTGTCGGCGGCGCAAACCACGTCGCCGCTGGCGATGGTTGCCGCGGTGATGGTGATTGCTGGGCTGAGTTTTCGGATTGCTGCAGTACCATTTCATTTTTATGCCCCGGATGTCTACCAAGGCGGGCCTCTGAGTGTGGTGGCTCAATTGGCCTTTCTGCCAAAAGTGGTTGGCTTTGTGGCACTGGCGCGATTATTCGGATTGGTGGCCAACAATTCGCCATTGGTTCCATTTGAAGCGAATACGAGCTTGGTTCCCTTGGTCATTTGGGTGATTTGCCTGGTGACGATGACCTTGGGAAATGTGATGGCATTGTTACAGGAGAATATTCGCCGAGTGATGGCATATTCGAGTATTGCCCACACCGGATATCTGTTACTGGGGCTTCTTGTCGCCTCGGCGATGCCGGGCGTGTCCTATCCTGTCGTGAGTGGCTTCGACACCACGCTTTTTTATCTGGTGGCCTACGGTTTGATGACGATCGGGTTTATGGCTTTGCTAGTCGCATTGAATAGCGGAGATGTCCGGTACGAGCAGATTGAGGATCTGGCGGGACTGGGTCAATCACGACCGCTGATGGCGGGGCTCATGGCGGTGTTTCTGTTCAGTATGATCGGTTTGCCGCTGACGGCGGGATTTGCTGGCAAGTTATTGCTGTTTGTCGGTGCTTTTGACGCCCCCGTGGAATCAGCGATGAAGAATTTGTATCGTGTTCTCGCCGTGGTGGCCGCGGTCAATGCGGCGATCGCGGCCGTATATTATCTGCGGATCGTGGGGGTGCTGTATTTGCGGTCACCACTATCTGAGGGGAAGCCGCCGCAGCCTTTGTTGCCGGTTGCCGCTGCGATTGTTTGTGCGGTTGGGACGGTGGTATTCGGGGTTTATCCGCAGCCTCTGTTGCACATCACTCGGCAGGCGGCCCCGTTGGCACCGCTGGTGGCGGTGGCGAATCCGCGAAGCCCGTAAACATTCGCTTGGCGGGAAAGATTCCGGGTAGCGACAGCGATGATCGGGCCGGTTCTCGATGATTATCCTCGCGAAATCCGCGAATTGTCGTGGCGTTGTCTGGACTCCTCAGGCGGATTGAGTGGTGCTCGCATTTGGCAAGGAATCGATGGCAGGTCGCCGCGGTATGCGTTGAAATGTTGGCCGCGAGAGTTTTCCGAAACACGCCTGGCGGAGATCCACCTCTGGATCGATTGTGCCGTACGCACGAATGATTGTCCATTTGTCCCGAGGATCATCCGGACGCTAACGGGTGGTACAACAGTTACGCTCCTCGGCCATGTCTGGGACCTGATGGAGTGGTGCCCGGGTGCCGCCACTTTCGACCAGTCACCGCAGCGGCGAAAACTGGCGGTCATGATCGATGCGTTGGCGAAACTGCATCGAGCCTGGGAACCGGCAGTTGCTGATGTTCGCCCTGCGCCGGGGATTCTACGACGCCTTCGGGTTTTGCAGGAGTGTAGTGCAGCAGCGGATGGTGATCAACTCTCTCGGCGAGCGACAGCGATTCTGCGAGAATATGTTCCCCGATTGTGGAAGGGGCTTGTGGAATGGAGTGAGCGGGCGTTACCGATTCAGCCTTGCCATTGTGATCCGCGGCATGATCACTGGCTGTTTGAGGGGGAAAAACTGACAGGATTGATTGATTATGGTGCGGCGAAGTATGATTCCCCGGCGATCGATTTGGCACGGTGCCTTGGTGATACCGTATGCGAGCATCCGGATTTATTTTATTTTGGGGAAGAGCATTATCACCATCTTCGTGGCCGCCGTGATTTTCCGGAAGCACTGACACGGCTGTTGGCAGCGACAACGACGGTCGGGGCGGTCATCGGTTGGCTGCAGCAGCGTCAACGGCTGTTCAAACAGGAACAAAAGCCTGGTCATACAGAACCCTCGATGGATCTTGTGCTGGCAGAACAGCGACTCAAGTTGCTGGTTGTTCGGCTAGAGACTTCGCCAGTTTTTCGGGAGCTTCTCACATAAACTCTGGGGGTATCATGCCCATGGGGCTCGGGTTCCAGTAAAATTCAAGTGGAATCGCCAAGGACGTCTTGATTTCTGCGCTTCGGGGAGAGGCGGGATGATCAGGGTTGAGTGCCCTCATTGTGAAACACGTTTCCAGCTTCAACCCGGGATGGTCGGTAAGACAATCCGTTGCCCGAATCAATCGTGTCAGGAATTCTTTTTGGTATCCGCCCCTGACCAGCCGAGTGCGGACAGTCCTTCGACGAAGATCAATCAGGGAATCACGCCCGAGCGAGATTCGGCGTCCGCACCGTACACAATCGCAGCGGAATCAGCCGGCGAAACTGTTTTTTATGAGCGAATCGAATCCGATCCCGTATTGCCCACGTCCGCGGTAGGGACTCCTGGGTCGATGAGTTTGTTACCAGAACGGATGGATTCTCCGCAGGCGTCGACTTCGGCATTTTTTCCACCGGCAGGCGAAGAGCCGACGCGGCTGCAGATATCGAGTCACGGCACGATTCCCGAGAGCGGCAAGTCTTCGGAGATAGCCGGGGCATCGAGTTTACTTCCGCATCGGCAATCGGTGTCTGGCCCCCGTGAAATCGTCTGGAGCGGCGAAGCGCCGCCGGTCGCGGATGTCACAGCGAGCGTTGGCCAAAAAGCAATTCGAGCGAGTAGTGAATTATCACTCGAGGAAGAATTTTTTCTCCCCCAGCGACGGAAAACCCCGTGGGGTCGGCGGATTGTTGTGGGACTCGGGCTGTCGCTGATTGCGGTGCTGGTTGGTCTGGGAGTGATGGTCACGATTTATCAGGCACAGACGGAAGAACGTTTGGCGGCGGAGGCGTTGTCGTCGTACAAGGCAGGAAATTTTGAGTTAGCGACCAAGCAGTTCAAGCAGTTGTGTGATCAGTATCATCAGAGTGTGCGCTATTCTGAGTATCAGTTTTTTGCTGGCCTGGCGTCGATTCGTGCGGCCGTGGAATCGCCGAGCGCTCGGCAGTCGCCCTGGCCAGCACTGGAGCAATTGACCGAGTTTGTGGCTGAATTTGCTCATTCTCCTTGGGCCCAGCCCGGTGCAGGATACGGTTCGGACTTGGTGCAAGCCGGTCAGAAACTTTGCCTGGTCCTGGGGAATTATGCTTCTGATCAGTTGCTGGCGGCGGAAGGTTATGCTCGGCAACTACCGGCCACCTGGCCAGAATATCAAACCGAGCAGCAGCGAGAGTCTCAAATGTCATCGGCGATCTCGGCCGCGACGGAAGCATTGAAATCCGGGGAACACCTGATTACGGAACTGGACCGCTTTCGTGATAAAGATGGCTTGAACTTTGAAGAACCACAGAAGCGATTTGCCGAGCTTCGTCAACGAATTTCGGTACAGACATCGCGGGCAGCGGCCATCCAACCCTGGCGGGATTTGCCGAGTGATCCGACGGATTTACGGATTGAGCAATTTGAGAAAGCGATGCGGGTCGCAAACTTGCTTGGGGATCCGGAAGTGCAGCGTCTTTCGCGGTGGGCCGAGGAAGAACTGCGGAAACGGATCACTGGATCAGTGACTTTTCGTCGCGCTGAACAGCCGGTGGAACCGGATCTTTTGACCGGTCTTTTTACCTCGGCGGTCGTGGAACAGCCGCGGGCGGATCGGTCGCGAGCTTCTGGGAGCCCTCCAGTGTTTGCTGTGGTTCGGGGTATTCTTTATGCCCTTGAGGCACAGACTGGAGAACGACTGTGGGCTGTTCGTGTCGCTGACAGTGCCACGAATCCGCGGGCGATCGATGTTCCGGTTCTTGTGACCTTGGCCGACGGACAAACGACCTGGGCGATCGTCGTTTCACAAAAGGAAGGGCAGGCGGAGTTGACCGCCCGGGATGCCCGTACTGGGAAAGTGCAGTGGCAGCAACCCCTGGAAGCAGAGGTGGCGGGTCGTCCACTGATTTTGCAACGGCGGGCTTATGTTCCTTTGGCAGATCCATTGGGCACGGTGGTCGAGATTCAGTTGACCAGTGGTGACCGGGTCGGCCAGTTTCAGATTCGTCAGAAAATCGGTGCGGCATTGGCCGGAGGACCCGGACCTTCGGCTGGAACATCGCGGCTGTACGTTCCAGCCGATGCCCGGCATGTCTTCGTTTTAGAAGTTGGGGCCGAAGATGCCGACGGCCGCAGCCTGCCGCCGCGGCTTGTGCGAGACTTGCGGACAGAACATCCACGAGATTCGTTGACTGGCACGACTTTGTTGATCGGTCAAACAGGGGACAATCAGCCACGTTATTTATTGCTGACCGTGGCCGACGGCCCCGCAGCCATGATCGCCCGCTGTTACGATTTGACACAAGGTGATCCACCCCCGGTGGCGGAGGTGGCGATCCCTGGGTGGTCCCGATTTCCTGCTGCCACAAACGGGGAACAAGTGGTCGTGGCCACCGATGCAGGAGGCTACGCCGTTCTCGGGGTCAATCAAGAAGGGAGTCACGATCGGTCGATTTTTTTGATCAGCGCGGCGGAGGGACAACTCCCCCAGCAAGAAGTGGCTCCGGCGCTGGTCGTGGATGCAAGTAGCGAGCAGATCTGGGTGGTCGTCCAGCAACAGTTGCTCGCGATTCGCCCAGCCGTGGATCCTGTTCGCGGACTCCGTTATCTGAAGAGTGGCAAGCCGATCTGGGTCGGAGAACCAGTCCATCAAGCGCAGCAATCCTTGGCGGATCATCTCAACGTGGTAGTGACGCGGCTACCTGAAAGTCGCGCCTTCCGGGCTACGGCCTTTGATCGTCAGACCGGGGAGATCCGCTGGCAACAACAACTCGGAGTGATCCCCGAACAATGGGTGGCGACACCGACTGGGCTGGTGCTGGTCGCCGATGCGACGGGTGCATGTTATGAAGCAACGCGGGGGCTGCCATTAATTCGCCCGCTGTCGAATCCCCGGGGAGTTTCCATCCTGGTTGGTGAAGGCGGTCGCTTCTGGAGCCTGGTTCCATCTTCAGCCGAGGATCGATTGTTATATCAACTCCGAGAATTGATGCTGGGATCGGCGCGGCCGGATCTGTACGCAGGTTCGGCGGCATTGGCGGGAATCATGGGGGCTGTCGCTGGGTGCGGTTCGCTTGTCAGCGATCGTGTGATTTCGCTTCCGGCTCCGCTGGCAGGGGCACCTGCCGTGCTCGGGCGGCAACTGCTTCTGCCGGGTGGTGACGGTCAAGTGTATCGCCTGAGCTGTTCGGGACCGACCTGGGAACGGGGTCCACGCTGGTCGGAGGATCTTCCGGAACCAGATCGCCGCGGCTTTTTGACCCCAGTAAGCGATTCTCGAGTTCTGATCGCGGATGGACGTCGGCGTGTGGCCTTGTGGGACTGGCCGCGGGAAAGTTCCGTACCGAACTCGCCGCACATGGTCTGGGAAACCCGATACCCGATCGTTCAACCGCCCTTGATTTTGCAACAGGAACCACTGAAGTTTATGACGGCGGATGATACTGGGAGTGTTACGTTGTTTTCCCTGGAAACACCCGGAGAACCGTTGCGTCGCTGGCAGCCCCGATTCGATCAGGCGGCTACTCCAGGTAAAATTCGACAGCCGCTCCAAAAATTTTCAATCGGAACCGATGAAGCAATCCTGGTCGTGCATGATCAGCGAGTGATGACGTGTCTGTCGACGGATCAATTAACGACACGTTGGACCGCACCAGAAATTCCCCTGCCGGCCGGTCTGGAGTGGGTCGGTGTCACGATCGCGGGGAACAGACTGTATGCCGTGGATCAAACCGGCCGGGTGACCGTATTTCGCGGTGAAGACGGCCGCGTGGAGGCGATCATTCCCGCACCTCGGACCGGGGCACTGGCTGCGAAACCGGTGGTGATTCCTCGAGCCGGGGTTGCTTATCTGCCATTACTGGACGGTACCTGGCAGGAGTTGCGGCTGCCGAGCACCGATTGAAGATGGTGGAGTCAGCGGAACCTGATCGTTCCCGGTCTGCGGTTGAGTCTGTTCTGCTGGCAGCAATTCCCCTGACGGAGGGGGAGCTTCGCCGCACAGCCGCCGCAAGTATTGCTGCGCCAGCGCATGGTCCGGATTGGCTCGTAAGGCCAGTTCCATCTGGGATTTTGCCGCCTCGACTTGCTCGAGATCAAGTAAAACCCGGCCGAGGAAATACCGTGCGTCGGCTTCGGGCATAATTCGCAGCATTGTGGCAAAGGCACTTTCCCACTGGCCGGAGACGGCTTGGCAATAACCGAGTGTTTTCAGATACGTTCGATTTTCTGGGTCACGTTGCAATGCTTTTTCACAAGCGGCGATGGCTGCGGGCCAATCAGCAAATTGCGCGTACATTGTCCCGAGCCGAAACAGCAGTTCGTGATCCTCGGGATGGTAGCGAATGGCGAGTTGCAAGGTTTCAGCGGCACGTTCCTTGTCACCGCTTTTGGCATACATTCGGGCCAGCCCGAGTAATGCGGGTTTTGATTTCGGATCTTTTTTCAACGCGGTTTGATAACGAAGACGGGCCCGGTCGAGCAGGGCATCTCGTTGCACCGCCGAGCGATTCGGGCTGAACGCGGCATCGACATCGGCATCAGCAAAGGCCGCGTCGGTTTCTGGCTTTAACCCCTCGCTCTTTTCACGAACAGGGGGGATTTCCGACCGGGGCGGATTGCGACCGTCACTTCCCTTTGCGGAAAAGAGATTGCTGGACTTCAAAAGGGAGGGGCGGTCTGGGTTCGGTTGCGGTAATCCGCGTTGTTGCGGCATGATTTCATGGCGGGTGCAGCCGAAGGTGCCCAGCGAAAGAAGCACAATCCAGCCGCAAAGCTTCCGCAGCTCATCCATGAGCCTACCCTCGTATCTTCCGTAAAATTCCCGGGTGAGCAACCTGGCTGCTTACTGAAATTCCGCGATGAAGCTGGCTGCGGCCTCGGCCATCAGCTCGCGCGTTAAATGCACAGCTTGCCGTCTGTATCGGCAGATCGACTGCACAATTTCCAATAAATCTCGACAATCACTGGCGCGGGGTGTCCGTCCTCGAGAGTAATAACGCTCGTAAAGATAATCGACCGCCGACGCATCGAAATTCATTCCCAGCCGTTTACAATTGGCCTGGAAAATTTTTTCATACACCTCCCGATTCGGAGCGTTGATGCCGACTTTGTGGCGAATTCGGCGGAGGAAAGCGTCATCCACGAGGTCTTTCGGGTCCAGATTGGTGGAAAAAATGATCAGCTGCTCAAAAGGAACTTGGAATTTCTTGCCGCTGGCGACCGTGAGAAAATCGTGGCGATCTTCCAGGGGCAAAATCCAGCGGTTCAGGAGTTCTTTCGGGCTACAAAGTTGCCGGCCAAAGTCGTCAATTAAAAAGACACCCCCGTTCGCCTTAAAGTGAATCGGGGCTTGATAAAAATTCGCTTCGGCATTGTATCGCAAGTCGAGCATGTCCAGATTCAATTCCCCGCCCGTGACGATGACCGGTCGGCGAATTTTCACCCAGCGTTGATCGAATGACCCTGCACTCAGCAATCGGCGAACCGTGGCATCGGTTTCATCGCCATATTCGCTCTCTTGATCATCGACAATGTGAAGCGAGGGGTCGAATACGGTGATGATGTTCCCCTCGGCAATAAAGGCATGTGGAACGTAGATTGAACCGCCCACCGTGTTCATAAAATCGCCGATGGCTCGCGCCATCGCCGTTTTGCCGTTTCCCGGCGGGCCATAAATAAACACTGAACGGCCACTGATGATCGCTGGTCCGAGGGCGAGAAACATTTCTTCCTTCAACACCAGGTGGCTGAAGGGGGGTTTGAGATTTTCGGGGTAACATTGCAGGCCAGTGACCGTTTGCCGATAGCATTGCTCGACATAATCCTCGAGGGGGACCGGAGCCGGGCCGACATACGCACACTGCCGCATACAATCGTGTGCTCGCTGACGGCCAAGATCGGTCAGGCTAAAGCGATAACTGACTTCACCAACCAGGTCGCCGCCATCCACTTGAATACACTTTTCATCTTTCAGGAATTTCAACGAATCACGAATCACCTTGAATGGCAAACACAGAAATTGAGCCAAATCGCGGCCGACTTGTGGACCACGAGTATAAATTGTTCGCAAGATCTGATCGGAGAGAAACGCTTCCGTCAGCCCAGCTTCTCGTAGCGTCTCCGGCGCGACGGGAGCTTCGGGTGCGGGATTTGTATCCCATTCAGGGACGATTGCACGTGGGGGAACTTTCATGGTGCCTCGACTCCGTGTCGTCATCATGCAGAATTCAAGATCATTGATCGCTTTAATAGCTCATGTTCGATAGTGATCAGAATAATGCTTGTTTGGGGCGACTTCTTACCGTTCCGCCAGAAATGTCGTTCAAGATGATCCGGCTAATTCCGGGTTCGGCTAAAACTTCGCGCTTATTTCACCTTATTTCCTCGGGTAATGATGAATAATGCAACAGCTCCGACACCGAGCACCAAGAGCACGATGCTGTTTTGTCTCCGGATACTGTTCGTCCAGAAATCGACAAAGTCATTCCAGTAACCGCCCACAAGCACGGGACTCACCGCCACCGACGCATCCAGAGGGGATGCTAAAGACGTTCTGCAGGCGGCATCCGCCGGTGTTCCCGGGATGAGCAGAACAGAAACCGTCAGCGGGATCGTCCACCACCAGGAGAATCGCAGGTCTGGAATCCGCTGAATGAAGTTGAAAAGCATGGGGGGCAATACCTCGCTGCCAGCGTCAAGATCACTTCGAGCAGTCATTGTTAGCATAGAATAAGACCGTGGCAGGGATGAGATGCCACGGCCATGCGACCGCAAATTTTTTCTGGCGGGGTTTTCTGCTAGCAATTATTGTCCCATCGGACCATCGCCACCACCGCCACCGCCGCCACCGGCACCTTGGATGGCAAGACCGCCAGCACCGCCACCGCCGGCTCCCTGTCCGCCACCCATACCACCGGTTAACGTGCTTCGATATTGTCGTGGCAAACCGCGAGTCGCAACACTGGCCAAATTCGAGCTCAGCGACGGGTCGCTCGGATCGATGACCTGAACTTCAAAATTCAACGACCGACCGGGATTTGAAGCGGCCAGATATTGCAGAATCGCTTGACCACGTTTTTCGTCCAGTTCACGCCGCCTTGCTGAATATTTTTCGGGATTGCCCGCATCGTAGTTCACATCGCGGGAGGTTTGCAAAAAGATCCTGGAGTCGGGATGCGGTCGGTGTCGAGCCAGATAATCGAGTTTTTCAAGACCAGCAGGATTCAATTTGGCGGAGTTCGGTTCAAACATCCAGGTCCAGACGGTTTGATCAAGAATGGCACCGTTGGTGGCCTGAATTGCAAATGGTGCGATGACATTTTCCCGAGCATGGTAAGCATAACGCTCGGGCCAGCAACGATCGACAACATTGTTGTAGCGGGCCTCGATCGGGCCCTCGTGGGGGTGTTTATCGGTGTGAACACACCCGATTGTCGGAAAACCCAATCCGACCACGACCGCAGCCGTGGCGATCCGCGAAATCGGTTTCATCGCGTTCCTCCATGATTGACATAGGGCATCCTGCCCACGACCCGTATTCTTCTTCGTCACTTCAGGAGGTTCTTCTGGATCTGAATGGCCGCAGGACCCACAAGAACTACAAAAATTGCAGGAAAAATGAACATCACGAGGGGGAAAATCAGCTTAACGGCGGTGGCGGCGGCTTTTTCCTCCGCCAATTGCCGACGACGGGTCCGCATCGAATCGGATTGCACACGGAGCGCACTTGCAATACTTGAGCCAAATCGGTCAGCTTGAATCAAAATGGCTGCCAGACTGCGGACGTCATCAACGCCCGTCCGAACGCCAAGGTCGTGAAGCACTTCCCGTCGCGGCCGCCCCATCTGCAGTTGCAAATTGGCAAGAGAAAATTCTTCGCATAGGACCTTGGCATGCGACTTCATTTCTTCTGTGACTTTTCGGAGTGCGGCGTCAAGACCCAGCCCTGATTCAACACAGACCACAAGCAGGTCGAGAGCATCAGGAAGAGTCAAGAAGATTTCTTTTTGTCGAGAACTCTTCAAAAAGGACAACACCAGTTTTGGCAGATAAAAGGTGCCGCCGCCAAGAATCGCAATCATCAGCAGTCCCATCGGACTGGTACCTTTGGCAAAATACACGGCGATGGCGATGATCAGGGCGAGGAAGGCAAACAGGACTTGAATCCCTTGAAAGACTGCAGGGGCGGTTTCGCTGCGGAACCCCGCGTTGGCGAGGGTGACCCGCAGCGTATTTTTTTCCAGATCCGATTTCGGTTCCATGGCGGCACCGAGGCTGGAAAACGCGGATTTGAGTCCTGCGAATCGTTGCCGGGACTCGTGGGCGGTGATGTCCAGATCGGCCAACGATTTTGGCCGGCCAATTCGCTCGAGCCGTTCCTCAGCCTGGTTATTTCGTGAGGAAATTTGTGATAAAAGCCAGAATGTACCTGCCATGATCGCCGCGAAGACGAACAGGGGTAACAATTCTTCGGCGCTGAGAAATGCAAGCAAGTCCACGGTGTCACTCCTCTTCAGGCCTCTGCGGGCGATCAAGTCGGGGTTGTTATGTACTGGGTAGTTGCCATCATTGGATCAGTTGCCTCAACCGAGCATGTCCATAAATGACCCTTTGCATGTCCATAAATGACCCTTTGGCTGAGGGACTGATGCCGATGACCCATCCTGCGACTGCCTTGTGATGAAACGGTTATACCCCGATCAAACTTTGATATCAACGATTTTCTTAATGGCAAAGGCACCGATGATCATCATGACAATCGCACCGATCGACATTTTGATGCCGAGTTCGTCGGTCCAAAGCAGTCGGATGTAGTCTGGTTTCATCCACAACATGAGTAAGAACAAGCCAATGGGCATGGCAATGAGCACGACGCCCGAGAGTCGACCTTCGGCTGTCAGGGCTTTGACCTGACCGAGAATTTTGTAACGTTCCCGAATCACATGGCCGATGCGGTCGAGGATTTCGGCGAGATCGCCCCCGGTTTGCCGTTGGATGGCGACGCTGGTGACGAAGAACCGCAAATCCAGGTTTGGAACCCGTTCGCACATGCCGTTGAGGGCATCTTCGAGGGCGATGCCCAAGTTTTGTTCTTCGTAGACCCGGCCGAATTCTTTGGAAATCGGCGGCGGCATTTCCTCGGCAACCACATGCATACCGGCGGCGAGAGAGTGACCGGCACGCAATGCCCGGGCAACGAGTTCCATAGCGTCTGGCAGTTGGCTAGCAAACTTGCTAAGCCGTTGATTCCGGGTCCAGAACAGCCACAGGAACGGTCCGGAAAAGCAGACGAGGGCGATCACCGGGGCGACATAGATGTTGACCATCCACAAGCCGACCACGCCGCCGACAAAGGCGGCGAGCAAACCGATCCCGAACAACGCGCTCGGTTTGATATTGGCGTCGGCTTGTTCGATAACTTTCGTCAAGTTGAACACTTCGGGTGTCAACTTGTCGAGGAGCGTTTGTTTATCGACTTCTTGCAAGGCTTGTTTGAGCAGAAGATCGGCTGAGGAGTCTTTGCGTGGACCTCGGCCGACTAGGGTGTCGAGCCGTTCCAAGGCACGAGCGTCGTCGCTATCGCGGAAAAGCAGCGAGACCAAAGCGTAGACGATGCCAAAGACGGCCGCGCCGATTAACAAGGAGATCATAAGCGGATTCATCTTTGAACCACCCCAGGCACTAAAAGAAAGTCCGGCGGAGTTCAGTCCTTCATCAGAACTCGTTCGGCGAACATGTTGGAAGGTAATTTGATCCCCTTCGCTTCCAGGCGGGGGACGAAACTGGGGCGAACGCCGGTGGCTTCGAATTGGCCGAAGGCTCGGCCGTTTTGATCGACGCCAAGTTGACGATACCGGAATATTTCTTGCATGATGATAATATCTTGTTCCATGTTCAGCACTTCGGTGATGCTGGTTAATTTTCGGGGGCCGCCCTGCAGGCGGTTCACTTGGACGATGAGATCGACCGCCGAGGCGATTTGTTGCCGCATGGCTTTGATGGGTAGGTCGGCCCCGGCCATGAGCACCATGGTTTCGAGTCGGGCGAGGGCGTCTCGGGGGCTGTTGGCGTGCAGGGTCGTCATGGAGCCGGAGTGACCGGTATTCATGGCTTGCAGCATATCCAGCGACTCGCCGCCTCGGCATTCACCGACGATGATCCGGTCCGGCCGCATCCGCAGTGCATTTTTCACCAGGTCGCGGGTGGTGATAGCACCTTTGCCTTCGATGTTTGGCGGCCGTGTCTCGAGCCGCACCACGTGATCTTGCTGGATTTGCAATTCCGCGGCATCTTCGATCGTCACCAGCCGCTCATCGCCAGGAATGAACGCGGACAGCGTGTTGAGAAGGGTGGTTTTCCCTGAACCCGTCCCCCCACTGATAATCACATTTAACCGTGCTTTGATGGCTCCTTCGAGCAGCATAGCCATTTCGGGGGTGAAGGCTTTGTAGTTGAGCAAGTCTTCGAGTTTCAGCGGATTCGCTCCGAAGCGTCGGATACTGAGCGAGGCACCATCGAGAGCGATGGGAGGGATTACGGCGTTGACCCGTGAACCATCGGGGAGTCGGGCATCGCAGAGCGGGCTGGTTTCATCGACTCGACGGCCGACTTTTGATACGATCCGGTCGATGATTTGCAGCAGGTGATCGTTATCGCGAAAGACAACTTCGGATTTTTCGATTTTTCCGCGGCGTTCGACATACACTTTCCGGGGGCCGTTGACCATGATTTCGCTGACGGTGGGGTCTTTCAGCAGCGGCTCAAGCGGTCCGAAACCGAGGGTTTCATCGAGAATTTCTTCGATGAGCCGCTCGCGTTCGATCCGGTTTAAGAGCGGATTTTCGGTATCGCAGAGGTGTTCGATTGCGCGGCGGATATCTCGGCGCATCACCTCCAGATTCAGTTCCTTGAATCGGGAGAGATCAAGTCGCTCGACGAGTTTTCCATGGATGGAACGCTTCAATTCTTCAAAATTTTTGTTGCTATTGTTGCTGCCGCTTCCACCGAAGCTTGGAGAAGACAGCCGGGACATCCCCGCACTGCCTTGATTGCTGAGACTGTTGAGTTTGGAAATCCCTTGTTGAAGCCGTGACATGGTCATCCTCTTTCCACGGTGAAATCCACGGTGAAAACTATCCAGGGTGAAAACAATTTCGGTTGAAGTTGATCCTTCGCGAATTCACTCCTCGGCCAGCGTGCAACCATATTGAAAGTCGATCGTTTCTGATTCAAATGCAACATGGCTCAAGTCCAGTGGTTACGAACGTCGTCCGAAGAACCAGCCGCTGGCACGTGAACTCCGTTTGCTGTCCTCGGCATCCGCGGCCACTGGTTTGCCACAAATGGTTTGCGATAAGCCGGCGATGGCTTGTTGGGCTCGACAGCGTGGCGAGTGGGTGATGAGCGGTTGCCCCGCCACACGGGCGGCGATCATCGGCCGGAAATCGTTGGGAATTTGCCAAAAGATTGGCTTGCCGATGACTTCTTCCGCTTTCTTCAAGCTGATTCCTTCCTCGACCGCTTCGGCACCGACGCGATTCACGACAATGCGGATTTTTTCCGAAAGGCTTTCTTCTTGGTTGAAAAAGTGGATCATTCGCACCACATTGCGAAGGCTGCTGAGTTCAAGTTGGACGACGAGCAGAACCAAATCGGACATCCGCAGGGCCATCAAGTCAGTGGCGAGAATGGCTTTGCTGAGATCCAGCACCAGATGGCTGTAGCTGACTCGAAGCAAGTTTAAGATCCGCTCGATGTGGCCTTCGTGGATGGCAGCGATCTCTTGAATTTCCAGAGGATGGCGGAGGACCGACAGATTGGAGGCTTCGTGTCGGGCCATCGACCGGCGGAGAAAGTTCATGTCGAGCCGATCGATGTTACGAGCCAGGTCGGCGATACTGAAGTTTTCACTGCCGGAGACTTCCAGGGTGATGTCGGCATCCCCCAGGGCCAAGTCGAGATCGACCAAAGCAACGCTGTTATCGCGATCACTTGCCAGGGTGGCGGCGAGGTTGACGGCCAAACTGGTGCTGCCAACGCCGCCCCGAGTGCCGAGTATCGATATGATGCTGGAGCTAATTTCATGCCGACCGGGGAACGGGCTGGTGCCCGAGCCTTCGGTCATCGACCCGAGATCACCGACAGCTCGGCGTAAGGCGACCAGCAAGTCTTCGAGTCCGACGGGATGTGTCAAAAAGTACCGCGCGCCCCGTTGCAGGGATTGCAGCAACGCTTGGTGATCTTGACTGATCGTCAGAATCGGCATCCGTGGATACTGCACGGAAAGTTGGCCAATCATATTCAACGCTTTATTTTTATCCGCGTCGAGATTGACGATGACCAAATCGGGAGACGACTGGGCAACAACGTCAAAAAAAAACTCGTAGCGGGCACATTCCGCTTCCAGCCAAACGAAATCAACTCCGAGCAATAATGCTCGGAGTGATTCGCGGCTGATTTCCGTTGGATCAACGATCGCGATGCGTTGCATGAAATATCCCACAACTCAGGGTGTTCATCCATGATGTTCGATTAGCCAAGCGGATCCCATCTCGTCGTCGGGGCGGGAAGGAACTCGCTTCTCTTAGGTGCCCTTGTTCCCCGACGCAAATAACTTAGACTACGGTTGCACCCCAACCGGCAGTTCTACTGTGGTTGGCATTCGCGCCGCCGGGGTGGCTGGGCTCGGCATTGCCACGGGCATGCTCGCCGTGCTGACACTGCCAGGGGCGGACAGAACCGAATAAGCTCCGCCGTTCGGCATGCTCGCGCCGGTGGCGCAGGAACCGCTGCGACAGTGGCTGCTGTTGGTTCCGACGCAGAGGTTGCCCACGCAGGGGAACTTATCGGCGGACGGATCACATTTCCAGGCAGCATTATAGCATTTGCCATTCCACACTTGCCGTTGCCCGCGGGGGGCCTCGATGATCTGTTCGAGGAACAATTCATAATCGTCTGGCACCCGCGTTTCATTCCCTGGGACACGGCGAGGAACCTGAGCACAGTCGAGGGGTTCCACAAGCCGCGGTGTCAGCAAGACGAGGAGTTCCGTTTCCACTTCTTGCATGGAAGTATAACTGAATGGCCAGGAAAGAATCGGGAAATCGCCGAGATAGGGAATCTTTTGCGTTGTGGCTTGCACTTGAGTTTCGAGCAACCCACCGATGGCAAAGGTCTGACCGGATTCCATCATGACCGAGACTCGGGTTTGTTGCTCGTTAAAACCGGGGGTGAACCCGAACGCGGTAGTGATCCCCCGGCCATTGTTGACCGAGGTGACCCGTGGATTCACTTCGAGATAAATTTTACCGTTGCCATAGACGATGGGAAGGACTTCGAGTTCGGTACCGACGGGTTGGAGAATCACCCCTGGTCCGTTAATACCCGCCGCGGGCCCGATCGTGGCTTGTTGCCCACCCGAGCGGAAGAAGGCGGGACGGCCGGTCTGCGTGACGATTTTGGGCTCGGAGAGAAACTTGGCCAGTCCTTCCGAACGCAAGGCTCGCAAGGCAGCCGTAACCCGTGCTGGGACAATCCCAAATTCGATATTCGGCAACTCGGTCGGGGTCATACTGGGTAACGCGCCGCCTCCGAAGGGGACGACCGCGGCGGTGCCATCCCCGAGGCCTGCCAAGACGCTGCTGACGGCGAAGTTGGGACCACTGACTCCGAAGGCAAAGCCACGTTCGCGAAGTTGCGTACGGTCCACTTGTGCGATCGTCAGATCGATCAGCACATGTTGCACCCCGCCAACCTGAATCGAGTTGATAATGTTTGTGATGTTGCCCCCAGTGGCATCGCTCGCGATCCGCTGAATGATGTCAGCGTCTTCGGGGCGAGTCACATAGCCGGTGAGGATGATGGCATTCCCCACGCCGGGAATCACTTCCACATTCGATGTCGGGATGCTACGTTTGATGACGTTGCGTAACAGATCATAATCGGCTTGTACCACGACATCGAAGATTGACTGCGTTTCGTCATCTTTCGGACCTTGAATCAGGGTCAGGCGGCTGGCACCGGGTCGGCGGCCAACGAGGATCAATGTCGTCGGTGCACGCGGGTCAATCCGGGCATCGAGGACATCGTCGTTGCGATTGATAATGTCTCGAATCGGTTTCATCGTCGGCGGCTTAAACTGCACGGCACCACCAAGTGGCACAATCAACGCTCCGGTCCGCGGATCAATTTTCACATCGGCCGGGGGCAGCGGCCCGATCGCTTCTTGTGCCGGGGCGGTGGGAACCATCACTGCCCCCAGGGTCAAAAGGCCGGCGGTTAAACACCGCCGGATACGCTTGGTCAGGTGCATCCTTTCACCTCTCCTCTTGAAAAAACCCGACGGGTCAGGGCTAGCCCGCCACTTCTGAAACTCCGGTAGTACGGGTTCGGATCCTTCCGAACAGCTACCCGTAGAGACCGGCTTCCATTCACCACTCGTGAGTCCGCTGACCGATGATTTTTCCCATCCTCGGGGCGGATCGTTTCGGCGACACTTGATCATCGGCTCAGACACGTGGTCCGGCCGGTTGTTCCACAAATGGATTCCTGGTCGGTTTCGATTCCGGCTCTGGCGTCTCCGTCGGGGGCGCAGCCTTCGGACTGCTACCGCCGGACGGCTTGCCTTCATTCGGCACTAACCCCAGGAACTGGTGTTCACCGCTTGGCAGCACTTCATAACGATACTTTTTCACGCCATTTTTGGTCACCACATTGACATCCCAGAAGACCGGAGGTGCTTTGATGACCGGTTCTTCTGGTTTTGGTAATTCTGGTGCCACTTTCGGCGTAGCCGCCAAGGTATCCGGGGCCGGCTTGATCTGTTTCGGTTCTTCCGGTTGGCTCGGCATGGCTTCTGCGAGATACGAAGGGGGAATAAACTGGCTGGCCGCGAGATCCTTCAGCAAATATTTGCCTTCGTAATCCCGAATATTTTCGACGATATTCGCTGGGGCCGGCGGCTGAATTTTCACCATCGTGAATTTGCTAGAGATCAACTCCGAAGTTATTTTCGTGCCTGCGGGCAACGGCTCGATCGGCACGGGCAGTTCCACCACCTCAAATTTCGGCCCGGACGGTGTTTGATCGGGAGCAGACTTTTTTGGGCCAAACGTATTGGTTTCAAACGCCTGCATCAATTCATCTTCATCGGGCTGCCAGGGATAATCGTGCTTCTTCGCGAGCTCTGGATCTTTCTCGCCCTGATTTCGCAAGGCAAATCGTAGCGAAGCCCCCCGGCTTAGGGCCGCAGACAACAACAGCGATTGTTTCGGTGTCAATGCCAACGACACATTCTGAACCGTCGGCATGACACCATTGACCGGTGCTGCCGCGTTGGTGTCCACCGCCATGATCAACATGTCCTGAAATAAGGGGAAGACTACCGGCTTGCCTTCGCCGCTATTGCGGATCGTCGCAATCACATCGACTTTGGCACCAGGAACCGCCCAACCGCCGACGATTTCGTCCTGAGTAATGCGGAAGGCCACCATGTTGTGTCCTTTCGGCAATTCCACGGTGCCTTTATCCGACACATCCCCTTGGACGAAAAATTCCCCGGCAAGCTTTTTACGGACCAAGCGTTTATCCACCATCAGTTGTTTGTCGAGGATCACGTTCGCAGGCAGAGCGTCCTTGTTGATCGCCTTCGTAGTTACCAATGTGTCCAGCTGATTTTTCGTCAATGGCGTGTTGACCGACAGTTCCTTCGCCGCCACTGGAACTTGAATCAAGTCATTCCTTGGCTGAGGGGTTGCATTCATTTGCGTCGTTAAGAACGCCGCGACAAGCCCACAGCCCACAGCGATGACGATCAAAAGCAGATTTTTTTGTTTCATGGTTGCCACCCTTCAGGAGATCGATCGTTGCCTTGGCGATACCCCAAATTCGTTGACCATCAACCCCGGCTACTCGACCGTTCTGGCTCCCTGGACAGACCGGGCTATCCGAACAGGGGTACTGGGCGTCCAGCGGGTTGACTTCTTGCGCTGCTTGCGGGACACGGGCCCGTGGTTCAGCACACCGTTGACCGAACTGATTGCTGCCAACTGTCCAGCACGAAAATCATGTTACTGAACATTAGAGCGCAGTTCTTGAACCGCAAGAAGCGAATTTGCTGAAATCTTAAATCTCCTGTACCGCTTATCCTGATTAGGCAACCTAGATGACTCCGTTGTAACTTCGACCATCTCAAGGCTTGCCCTTCAGTTATTTCGGTCAGGTCAAGGTCGCTGGTTCTACCAATTTTCGCAATTGTGCCGAGTTGTCGGATTTTACGACAGAGCGCCTGGGCACTTTGGAATACTGCTCAATCTGAGCAGATCTCAGCCCAGGTCGTTGCCCGTGTTAACGCAGGAAAAAGTAACTTAAGTAACCAAGGAAACCGATGCAGAGAGGAACACCGTAGGGAAGTCGTACCCAATCCGGTCGCCGGGACGTGGCTCGCCGCAGTGCCGGTTCATGGCCTTCGGTCGCCAGCACGTGCAGGTCGGTGCCAATGGCCTTGGTTGATTCCCAGCTCGCTCGGAAGCGGCGTCGAAGCACGATAATGACGATTCCAAAGACTCCGCCGACCAGAACACCGATCGCAAACGACCAGAAGAGGATTTGCAATCCTAAGCCCAGACCAAAGTACGCACCGAGCCAGGAACCAAAGCCCATGGTCATTTTGACATCGCCTTCGCCCATGCCGCCCAGGAACAGGGCTGGAAACAGCAGGAAGAAGCCGATCGTGGTGCCCACAAGAGCGGCGAGAATGCCACCCTGATGGGCCGCCGTCAGTCCAGGAACCCAGTTGGTCAAACCCAAGTCATGACTCAAGCCGATGTACCAGCCGCTCATGACCAGCGACAGGGTACACCAATTCGGAACTTTGAAGGCGTAGCCATCAATCGCCGCAGCAAGGATCATGCCAAAGGCAATCACGATGACGGGGCCAAGGTTTGCCACTTGCCCATTCCGCTCCAAAAGCCACTGATTCTGAACCAGAATTGCAGAGAGGCCCGCCGCCGCTAAGAACCAAACCAAGGCGATGAACGGAATTTTCGCCAACGACAGCAGCAGTTCCCGGTCAAATCCTTGCGGCTCTGCGGCAGGATCAGGCATGGTCTGGCTGCGAAGTGAATGTGGAGAAGCACCGGGTGCGCTGAACTCAGATGCCATCGTCAAAAACCTATCGGCACTCAGCCGGAAACCAGTGAAAAAAGCCGAAGCGCTCAGAAACGCCTCGGCTGAAGTTCATCCAACATACTCGATTGTGCACCGTTATGTCTGTCACCGGGTGAATCAATCGCTTCAACGTGTTTCCACGCCTCGCAGCAAAAATCTAGTTGCCGCCACCACTGCCACCACCACTGCCCCCGCCCACTGCGGTGTTCAGGGCAACATTGGCAAACACCGAATTGGCATTTGTGCCTAACGCAGTGATTGCGGCAATGCAGACCACAATGATCAAGGCCAACATCACCGCGTACTCAACGGCCGTCGGGCCATCTTCGTTACGCAAAAATTGACTGATTCGAAGCATCATCTTACCTGACATGACCAACTCCCCTGATTGAATGTCGGCGAATCGCCATGGCTCGGAATTTAGACAACAGTTCGGAGTCTGGCGCACTCGGTTGAGAACCGTTCACCCGTGACCGAGCCGTTGCCCGCGACCATCAGATACGAATCGCCTATGATGCAACCGTAGTCCTTGGTTGGGTCACTGTCAAATCATTCCCCCATGAGAAAGTCCAGAATCTTTCATGGATTGTCCCAAGGCATTAGTGTTGTTCATCGAATACCTGAATTTTCAGTCGGATGTCGCTAGAACAGCTCCGAGACCGGGTCCATTCAACAAGGCGGTATTCATCACTCCATTGCGAATCGTGAATACACCGGGAAAGCGTTCGTCCCAACCCCGGTTAGCGGCAGGGCAATATTGCCGAGCGTTGGCCTCGATTGCGGCCACCCCCGGAATATGTGCTGCAATACTTGCCGATTGGATCAGGGATGCTCCGGGGCAGGTCAAATCCTGGACACAGCGGAACATGCCATACTTTTGCGCTGCCGCCGCCAACAACATCGTCTGAGTCTGTCCCTTGCAGGCTTTGAAGGCCACGCCGGTGTAGCCCATCGTCCGGGCGAGTTGCAACGATTCCAAATCCAGCAGCGATTCATCGATCACCACTGGTTTCAGCTTTGCGGCTTGATGCATCCGATTTTCAGGATTGGCCTTCAAGTCACGGGCCGTCGGCTGTTCGATATATTGAATGCGGTCATAACCCGCTGGTGTTTGTTCTCGAAGCCGCTCTAAAAACTCGATCAGATAGCTGACATTCTGACAACGTTCATTAAAATCGAGCGAGTAATACCATCGCTCAACACCTCGTTGTTGTTGCACTTCGCTGGTAACCCGATCCACAGCCACCACTCGGCTAATATCCCAGGCCAAATCATCGCCGTTCAACTTGATCTTCAGATGCGTTAAGCCATCACGATGGATCCATTCCCCAAGCGTCTCGGGTAAGCCATCGCCGATCCGCTGCGATATCTCTTGCTCGGTCAGGGGATCTAACGCTCCGACCAGATGGTACAAAGGCATCGTCGCTTTCGGCTCGGTCTGGATGTAATTGATTAATGATTCACCCTCAAACTCCGAGCCGAGATAATAGCCCAGGTCGTGATTCATATAATCTGGGCCATAGGTTCGATAGCAATTTTTGCCCCACAATTTTCCGTAAGCATCGTGCAACGCCGCGTCGAACGCTGAAGCCACGACCAGGGTCGCCAGTTTCGGGATCGGTTCGGGTAACTCAAGTTCCTTGCTGACCTGTTCTGCCGCCCGAAACAATTCCGCTTCGAGAGAATGCGTGATGTCGATCGGATGTCCCGTCAGCTTACACTCGGAATAAAGTGTCCGGATGCGCTCGGCCAAGGCTTTCATTGCTGAAAGTGTTTGCTCATAACTCAGCACCCGCGACGGGAACGCCCAGATATTGCCCAGGGGCATCGAACCGTATCCGTCGGCCACGTCTCCGAGTGCCGACTCCACCGCGAGATCAACATTCAGCAGTGTCGCCTGACTTACTGCCACCCCGCCAAACTTCAGAGGCGTCCGATACTGATGCTCTTCATACGAAAAACGAACCTCATCCACGTGAACGTCAGTCGATGTCATGGGCGTGACTCGGGGAAATGATGCGTGTTGCGGGTCATTCTGTAGCAATCAGTATCGGAATTGCTTCGAATTTCGACAACCACTTCCGAGTAAAGCAAATTCTGAGCAATCACAGCAATCACAAAGTCAAAACAATAAGAGTGGAACCTCGTGCCATTGATGGTTGCTGATCTTGATCGCACAAAAAAACCCCAGGAAATAGATCCTGGGGTTTCTCGACGGTCCTACAACCCGGTGAGAAATAGCCGGTCGTTAATTGCTGCAGGGCGAACCGCAGCCGCCGTTAAAGCCATTGCCACAGCCGTAGTTGCAGGAGCTGATCGCCACGGGAACCTGCACCGTTGTCACATACGGAACCATCTCGCAATACGTTTCCGTCCGCATTTCCGTGACTTGTTGATAATCACACACCGTCCGGGTTCCTTTGCGGACTTCCGGCTGATAGGTGGTCACTGGCACGGTCACTTCCTTCTGTACCGGAACCGTGTGGCAGACCATCCGGGTTGCGGTTTGAGTCGTCGGCACGCACTTCATGACGTTCACGGTTACCGTTTCCGCGACGGGAACCGTATGGCAGACCATCCGGGTGCCCTTCATGGTCACCGGCTTGTGAGTGGTGACCGGAACATCCACCGTTTCGGTGACCGGCACGGTCTGGGTCACCATCCGGGTGCCCTTCATCGTCACGGGGACGCACTCAACCACCATCATTTCCACTTCCTTTTGAACCGGCACGCAATCATAAACCGTTCGGCTGCCGGTGCGTGTTTCGGTTCGGCAGGTGGTGACCGGCACCATGACATCTTCGGTCCGGGTTTCCGCCCGCATCACCGTCCGGGTGACGGTGCTCATTTCCGTGACGGTCTGGCAACTGTAAGACACAGTCGGGCCGCAACCCGTCGAGACCCCACCGCAGATATTTTTGCAGCGGAAGCCACCGCATCGCACCGGTTGACAGGAAGAGGCACAGCACGATTCACAACCACCGCAGGGGTTCGCCACCATGATCGTCCGGGTCACCGGAACGGTTTCGGTCACTGTGGTCGGCACGCAGACCGTGTAGGTCCGGGTGTGCTTCTGCATGGTGGTTTCCGGAACTTGGACGGTGTAAGTAAATTGTTCTTCCCGCGCTACCGTTTGCATTTCCGTGATCGTGCGTTTTTGCGGTACGGTGCGTTGTTGCATGACGGTGTAAGTATATTCTTCCGGCTTTTGGACCGTTTGATAACGGGTCACATTCCGCTTTTCGATCACCGTCTCCGGTTGCATGACGGTGTAAGTATATTCTTCCGGTTTTTGGACCATCTGATACCGGGTGACAGTCCGTTGTTCCGGAGTGCAAACCATTTGCATCACGGTGTACTGGTAGGTTTCCGGTTTCATCTCTTGCTGGTACTCGGTTACCGTCTGCTTTTGCATGACGGTATGGGGCACCATGACGGTGTAGGTGTATTCTTCCGTGCGGGGAACCATTTTTAGTACGGTCACCGGGACTTGGCGCGTCCGAGTTTCCATGCGGTAGCAGGTGACTTCCTTGGTCACATAAGCCGTCCCACAACCAGCGGTGGTTTCTTCACAAGCCGAAAACGATGAACAACTTGTCGAAACAGGCGTGCAGTTCGAGGAGCAACCGGCTTTTCGACGACCGAATGCCTGGACATCTGGGACGGCTAAGAGACTGGCGGTCATCGCTAAGACCGCGACCGAGCCGGCACGAACCAACATAAATTACCTCCCGAAGAAGCGGAGTATAGGGCGAACTCAGAGGTTCTAGCCGAGACGGGCATTCCTTTCCTGTGAATATATGCAATTCACTAGGACATCCAGATTACCGAGTCGGTAAATATTCCCCATACGCTCAGAAACTTAGGAAATTGCCAAATTCACGGCAAGAGAAACTTTACTTAGATTTCTCAGTTTCACAGAGTCCTCGCGAATCGAGGTTCGATTTGCTGGATTGAACCCTAGATTCAAACGGTTCTGACCGGTAGGATTGCAGCGGATGTCATGCTGTTTCCCAGTCCCTACAAGCGGAGCCTTGCCGCCATGATCCGGTTATCGCATTCTCGCCAGTTCTATACCGCTGTGTCGCTGTTTGCCTGTTTCGCCCTCACCAGTGGCGTAATCGTGGTGTCAGGTCGTACCCCGGCGGCAGACGACGATGGCTGGATCAGTCTTTTCAACGGCAAGGATTTGACGGGCTGGACGATTCCTGATCCGCCGAGCAGTCAATTTGAATCGGTCACATTCAAAAAGAATGACGATGGCAAAGCGATCGCGATCATTGCCAAGACCAAGAAGGGAGAAGAAATTACCGTTTGGCGGGTGGAAAACGGACTTTTAATCGGGGGCGGTCCGATGACGCATTTGTACACGGTCGGGGGGGATTACGACAATTTCCGTTTCCGGGTCACGGCGAAGCTGAATGATGGCGGCAACAGCGGCATGTTCTTCCGTGCCGAAATGCGGCCGGGTGTCCCGAAGGGGTATGAAGCGCAACTGAATGCCACCCATCGTGATCCCATCAAGACGGGGAGCCTTTATCCCAACGGCGAGTTCGGTCTAAACAAGTACGGCACGGTGTTTCAGGTTCGGGACAAAGCGCCGCATGGTCCTGATGAATTTTTCACTCAGGAAGTGATTGCGGATGGTCCGAAGATCACGATCTTGGTCAACGGTAAGAAAACGGTCGAGTGGACGGACCCGGAATATCGCTTCAAAAAAGGGCATTTTGCACTCCAAGGTCACGATCCAGGCAGCATCATGACTTTCAAAGCGGTTGAGTTCATGCCATTGAAAAAGTAAGCGAACACCGAGCGATTGGGCAATTCCTCGGCGAATGGAGTCGGTTTCTCCGAGGTTTTTCGTTTGCGGGAGTCAGAATGGTTGATTCAGAGGACGTGGCAAAAGACGGCTTTGAGATAGCGGCCTTCCGGCACGTGGAGTAAGAAGGGGTGATCGGGTCCGGCACCGCGGATTTGAAAGACTTGCAGTGTCCGTCCGGCTTGCCAGGCCGCCCGGCGAAGCGATTCGAGAAAATCGCTTTCGCTGACGAGTCCGGTGCAAGAGCAGGTGAGGAAGATTCCGCCCGGTGCAACGGCTTGCAGGGCCAGGCGATTCATGTCGCAATACTTGCGGAGGGCGAGATCGACCGATTCGCGATCCCGTGTCAGTTTGGCGGGGTCGAGAATCACCACATCGTAACGGTCCCCGGCTGGAATTTTGTCCCGCAGCCAGGGAAAGAGATCGGCCCGAATGAAGCGAATTTCGGCTTTGTTCAGTCGGGCGTTGTGCTTGGCCAACTCGATCGCATCTTCATCGAGATCAATTCCCGTGACCGAAGCCGCATCGCCTTTGACTTTGGCGTAAATCGAAAAACCGCCGCTGTTACAACAAAGATCGAGGACTCGCTTCCCCTGACAGAACTGGCTGATCGCCAGACGATTCTCACGTTGATCGACAAAAAAGCCGGTCTTATGCTTGCTCCCCGGGGCGACGCGAAACTTGAGACTGTGTTCATGAATCAGATCGGCTGGCGGTGGTTCGGGCGCTCGGCAATCGAATGATTCTTGTTTCTGAATATGTTCTTCAGCAAACCAGTAAAATCGAGCTTCGGGGAATGAACCGGCGAGGATCGAGCGGATCAGTTCGCGGAGGCGAAACATCCCCGCGGAGAAAAATTCCAGGACCAGGGTGGAACCGTAGCGGTCCACGACCAGCCCGCTCAAGCCGTCGGCTTCAGAGTGGACGAGGCGGTAAGCATCGGTGACGCGGTCGAGTTGCAAAAGCTCGCGGCGAAAGTTAATCGCGGTGGCGAGACGGCGGACGAAAAAGGCTTGATCGACCGCTTCCGAAGGATCGGTGGTGAGGACTCGGATGGCGATTCGGCTGTGCCCGTTATAGAACCCTCGGGCGACCCAGTTTCCCGAGCGTTCCACGACATCGACGATGCTTCCGGGTGGGATCCGTTGCGCCGGTTTCTCGACCATTTTCTGAAAGATCCAGGGATGAGACGAGCGGCGATCGATCTTAAGGCGAACCGTAGTCCGCGGAGCCAGGGAATCAGGCGAATCGGGTAACATCGGTGGCCGTAGCAGGGGTGAAATCTGATTCATTAATTTATCAAAAAAGGGAAAGCCGCACTCGGGAATGGCAAGCTGACGCGAGGAGATGTCGGAAATTTCTTGAGATCGAGAAACTCACTGGGGTTTCTCAGGGAACCCGGTTGTCGTCAAAGTAGAGTTTGCGAAAAACTCTCCAGGTAGCAATTTCATTTGGATACCTCTCAACACTAAGCGTTTGCTAAGCGTGAGTTGGAGGTTTGCCGCATGACTCGGTTGGGGTGCTCGTTTGTCCAGCTCGTTTGTCCAGAAGGTAAGAACGATTTTTGCAGAATCAGTTAAGGGAGTTGCGTGCATTGTTGACGAAAAATGCTGCGGATGGAAATGCTCGGACCGTTCCTCCTTGGCCCTGGTTGCGGACGCTGGGCTGGTCGCTGGCGTTGCTGATCAGTTTGCTGCTGTTCGGGCCAAATATGATTGCCGCCTTTCGGCCACCGTCAGGGACAGGGGCTGACTTTTTGCAAGAATGGCTGTCGGCCCGTGATTATTGGAATGGCGATCCGGTCTATTCGCCTTTGGCGGAAGCTCTGTTCCGACAGACGGGTCAACCTGCACCACCAGGGTTTCTACCCTGGAATGCGCATCCGCCGGTGGCGGTGCTGCTCACATTGCCCTTCGGCTGGCTTGGATATGCGGATGCACATCTGTTGTGGAACGTGATGACGGTTCCGTTGTTTTTGCTGACGATCGCGGTCGTCCTCTCGGAACTGAACTTCCCGTTTCGCTGGTTGTCGCTGATACCGACTCTCTGCCTTCTTGTGGCCTGCTACCCCCTGTACGATCAGATTGTTCAAGGGCAGTGGAACTGCGTACTCGCAGGGTTGCTGATTGTTACCTGGTGGGCGGCACGCCGGGGATTGCCGGCACTGGCGGGATGGGCACTTGGCACAGCGGCGGCGATCAAGCTGTTCCCGGGATTTCTTTTTGTGATCTTTTTATTGCGTGGAGAGTTTCGGGCCGTACTGATCGGCGTCCTGGTTGCCGTGGCATGGAATCTGCTAGCGATGCTGGTACTCGGTGGTGATGCGTTTTCGACGTACATCACCCAGGTGATCCCGGCACTGGAAGTGTATCGAGGATTTTGGCAGAACTTAGCGCTGGAAGGGTGGATCCGCCGGGTTTTTGGCCTGGATTCGACCGGGCGATCCTTGCCAATCTGGCAGGCTCCGAGCGTCGTGGCGGCGGGGTTGTTGCTAGGATTGCGGTTGTTGATCACTGCTGTCGTGATTCATGCTGCTTGGCAATCCCGGCGAACCGGCGATATCGACAAGGCTTTTGCGGTCAGCATCCTGGGCCTGCTGCTGATTTCCCCGATCACCTGGTCGCATTATCTGCTGCTGGCCTTGCAACCGTTGGCGGTTCTCTGGATGCGGTTGCCGTTCGGTTGGCCGCGGTGGTTGTACCGGATCGTGCTGATCGTGTTCTGGCTACCGACGTATTATTGGCCCTCGCTGGTCGTGGGGCCAGAGCAAACCCGGGCGATGTTGTCCAATTTTCATGAACCGTTCCGGCCGGCAATTCACCTGACGTTGGTGTCGATTCCGTTTTATGCCTTGATGGTCGCGTTGATTTTGGCGAATGCTGTCGGGGATTGTGAGCATGGGTCCGCCGCCCGGTCGGCTGAGCAATTTGAGTCATGATTCCTGGTCGATGGCAGGGAGAAGTGATGAATTTGCAACTGGCAGGATCGACGGTGCTGGTGTTTGGCGGGGCAGGCGGGCTCGGTTTGGCGATTGCGAAAGCGTTTGTCGAGGAGTCGTGCCAAGTAATTCTGGCAGATCGGGTGTCTTCCGTGGTGGAGGTCGCCTCGAGATTGAAACAATCGGCGAATGAGGTGATCGGTGTCGAGGTGGACGTGACCGAGAAAACCGCGGTCGAGCGGCTGGCTGAAATTTACGATCCAGAACATCTGATTTATGCCGTGGGCGTGGGCTCGGGTCAGTTTGGCTTTCCGTTTTGGAAGGTGTCAGCCGATGTCTGGGACCACGTCTTGCGGGTGAACCTGGTGGGGGCGGCGATCGTGGCCTGTGCCTTTGCACCGAAACGGGCAGCGGCGGGCCGGGGAACGTTTCTGTTTCTTTCCTCGGTGGCGGGGCAAATCGGGTCGCAGACGGATCCGCCCTACAGTGCCGCCAAAGCGGGGCTGATCAACTTTGCTCAGTGTGCAGCCAAGGATTTAGCGCCGTACAACGTGCGGGTGAACACAATTTGCCCCGGGATGATTCAAACGGAATTGAATAAGTCGGTCTGGCAAGCGTGGACAAATCAGCAACCGGCGGAGCAGCGTTTGAGTTACGAAGAATGGGCAGGAGCAAAAATTCGCCAAGTCATCCCCCTTGGCCGTTGGCAGACGCCGGAAGATGTTGCTGCCATGGCCGTCTTTTTAGCTTCGCCGCGGGCTGGGAATATTACGGGGCAAACCATTAATGTCGATGGTGGTTTTGTGATGCACTGGTAGCCGACTGCCGAGGGATCAGGCCGTGATGTCGGCGATCAGTTTTGCCAGCACCTCGTGGGTGAGGGTGAAGGGAACCGCTTGGCGTTGATGGCCAGTCTCAGGTGACACAGTAAAACGCTGCAGCGATGCAGTTCCTTTCCCGGCGAGTTTCAGTTCGTAAAACGACCGTTTTTGACCATGTTGGCTCGGGGCAACGCTGCGAAGGATGGCTTCTTGGCGGGATTCATCGACTTCAAGTAACTTGAGCGGTTCCATCAAACCGGACACTTGGTTGGCAATTCGTTGTGCCCAGACGCTCAGTGGAGCGTGAGGGGTGTCTGAATGAGCCTGGAGTCGAAGTTCCCAGAGTCGGCAGCCGAGACTGTCGCAGGCGTCGGCTGTCAGATGCATGGTCCAGCCGGCAGTGCTGAAGTGTTCGGACCAGTGATGCCGACCCGCGCCGACGGGCCGCCAATCAGCGAGTTTTGCCTGAAGAAGTTCGGCGGGAATCATGATCTCCTCCGATCGGTTGGCGGGTGTGCTCATTGCCGTCGAAACTGAGAAGCGTCGCCTGATCGTTGACGACGGTTTCGAGATGGACCGGCCGTCCCCAGATGTACTGAACGTTGGCCAGCGTATCCTGCGCTTCAGCCAAATTTAACTCTACTCCATTATACTCATGCCGCAACAGCAACTCACCGCGATTACGATGATTGCCGTTGATGACCGAGATCCAGGGTTTGCCAAAATTTGTCAAACTATCAAGCAATCGTTGTTTGATTTTGGCAAATTCACGGGATTCAATGACATAATTTCCCGTGGATTCTTGGTAATTGAACGAGAATAAGCGATGCTGGGCGCAAAATTCAGGAGTTAAGAAACTGTCGATGAATGTGATATCGTTATGAATTCGCCGGACTTCAAAGATTTTTTGGCGACCGAGACCTGTCTGTCGGTCCCAGTTCCGCTTGGCTTCCAAGTTGTCACAATTTTCCCACTCTGGGCCGAAGCGGCCAGTGTTCCAGCGAAATTCGATGTCGCGGAAGAGTTCGAGACCGAGTTTATAGGGGTTCAGTCGTCGGCTGCTGGTGGCCATGGTTCCGGAGTGATGATCGGCATAGTCGATTAATTCCGAAGGTTGAAGAATTTTCTGGGTCATCATCGTGCTGTGCCAGTAGCTGGCCCAGCCTTCGTTCATGATCTTCGTTTGTGCTTGCGGATAGAAGTAATAGGCCTCATCGCGAATGATGCTGAGGATGTCACGTTGCCAGTTTTTGAGTGGTGCGTGTTCTATCAGGAACAGTAAGACATCTTTTTCGGGATGATCGGGGAAACTCGGGGCTTGGCGTTCTTTGAGTCGCCGAGCAGGATCATCATTTGCCGGGGTTGAACGGGGCGGATTGATGTACGTGTCCATGTACGATTTGCTTTTGAACTTCACTTCCTGATTTGTCTGCGCTGATTCTTCAAGATCGGCGGGGGTGAAATCATATTTGCTGGTATCATCACGGCGTTTGATCGCCACGGAATGGATGTCGATCAAATCATCAATTGACATGCAGCGATCGAGAAAGGCTTCGACTTCGTCTTCGCCGAATCGCTCGACATAGCGGCGAATTCGGGCCGCGTGGTTGGCGATTTCATCCATCATTTTCCGTGAAGTGTGGGCAAAATAGGCATTGTTTTTGAAAAAGTCGCAATGCCCGTACACATGGGCCATAACCAGCTTCTGATCGACTACATGATTGCAACGCATCAGGTAAGCGTAGCACGGGTCGTTGTTGATCACCATCTCGTAGATTTTGGACAAGCCGTAGCTGTAGCTTTTGCTGAGTTCTTCGTACTGCATGCCGAACGACCAGTGCGGATAGCGGGTGGGGAAGCCGCCGTAGGCAGCAATTTCATTCAGGTCGTCGGCGTCGATGACTTCAAAGATTGTTTCAAAAAAATCGAGACCGTAATCTCGGGCATAACCTTCGATTTCATCTTTGAGTACCCGCAAATGCGTCGGAAGATTCGTATTCGCAAATCCGACTGTCATGTTCTTTCCTCAGTCATAATTCTGACACGATTATCCTTTTGGGAAATCTCGGCGTGTGGTGAAAGGACTAGGAGTGTCAACTTCTTCCTCTCCGCTGTGCAGGCAATTCTCAGGCGAATATTTGTCTTTACGACCACCCTGCCAGTTTGATGATCTTTCACTCGACGATCGTGTCGGACTGTTTCGGAGGTTTACGGATGCTACTTTGACAGGATGTCGAGGTATGTGCACGAGCGGCTCGTAGCTGAGGATCACTCCGTATTTCCATCCATACCGGGTCGAAGCTGATTTTAAAAGGAATTATATCCGATGCAGCCTGTTTCTGCGTAGTTCACCATGCAAGTTGTTGCAGAAAACGCTCCAACCGAATCGATGTTGGGTTCCGTTCCCGACCGTGGAGAAGACACAGCCCGTGAGGCAACCTAGTTGTGGCCAGCCCGAGAGGCACGACGATCATAAATATCCCTCGGCCTCGCCCTCTTGAGCCTCGCCCGCTTGAGGATGGTGAGTGTGGAGCGATTGTGCCGGGCCTTACGATTTTGTGGAACTGTGTGGCGTGGCTTTGCGGCGTAATTCTTCGGCTTCTTGGCGAAGTTCGGCGATTTGCTCTTCGAGTTCCGCGATCTGATCCTCGATTTTTTGCAAGCGTTTTTCGGCAGTGTTGCCGAGCAATCGCCCGACTCCTTCGAGCAGTAAGAAGGCATGCCAGCCTTTCATGATCAAGCCGCGAAGCCGGTAGAGTTTGTTCATTCGGGCGATTTGATCGGGGCCGATTGCTCGGCCGAGGCGGAGCAGCCGCGCTAGCGGTGCGGCATCGACCCAGCGTGTCAGGATAAATTCGAGCGTGGGCAACAGGACAATCGCCAGATCGAGCCAACGTTCCTTGATGTATTGAACTGTTCGTGGGGACGCCGACACTTTGACAATAAATTCCGTCGCAAAAGCGACCCAGATCACCGCGATCCCGATGTCTAAAGCCAGCGCCAGGCTGGGAATTTCCTTGATTTTATCCGGCATGGTGTATTCAAGACCCAGCACGGGCAAGATCAGAAAGGCAAACAGCAGCATCGGGATGCCGAACAACTTATCAAGCAATTTCAGCAGGGGCTTTCCGGGTGGGTGCCAGCCGAGTCGCGGCAGCCAGATTCGGTTGGTCGCGGGGTGAATCCAGGCCATTCGCATGGGCGGGATAAGCACCACGAGCATTACGCGTGCGAGGCCCAGTTTCCAAGAAATGTCTGGACTTTTCCGGAGAACGGCGACGATGGCTTCAGCCGCAAAAATCGGCCAGAGTAGGGCCAAGGCGGTATTCATCAGAAACAATTCCAGATCCGTCACTGTTGTCGCTGTAGCGCGGTGAATCAGGCCGGCGATCGTCAGCAAGTAAATGAACGAGAGTCCAAACATGACCGGAGCCAGACGCCGTTCCCAGGAACTGATGGTGGGATGATGGGTAACAATTTCGCTGAAACTGCCGCTACTGGCTACCGCCGGGGGTTCAATGATTTTGGCGATACTCATACTCGATTCCCCCTTGTTCTCATTTACTGCAGCATGCTCTGAGTCATTATTTGCCGGAACGTGTGGGTTTCGGATATCAAAAAGGACCGCATTCTTGGCGATTCGACGCATCGATGTTAACACGTTCTTACCCAGTCATAACGAGTCGGTTATCCATCGACAGGTTCAGTGTTATTCTGCCGAGTCATTCGCAAATCCCCACGGGAAGTTTCGGAGAATCCGGCAGTTTTTCAGGACCTTCATGATGCCGGGTTTCATTTCGGGAGAATAGCTGTGACTCGCATGTGCCGTTGTGGCGGATGGCCTGCTAGGCAATTCTACAAGTTCTGCTACAACAACAGTGTGAGATAGCTATTGAGGCAAACTTAGAGAAATGGTGGCCGAGTTATGTCCGCGGCGACGACTGCTGATCCTTGGTTTCAATCGTTGTTTGCTGATCGGATTGGCGGTGCCAATTACGGCAAAAGCACGGAAATTTACAAGTTCGAGAAGATTAAGCGGGCGAAGCGTAAGGCGTTACAGGAACACCCGGAACGGCAACTTCTCGACTTTGGCATCGGTGAAAATGATGACATGGCGGATATCTCCGTCCGCGAGGAATTGAAGCGGCAGGTCGATCGCCCGGAGAATCGCGGCTACGCCGATAACGGGATTGCGGCATTCAAAGAAGCAGCGGCGGAGTTCATGCAACGACAGTTTGGCGTCAGCCTCGATCCCGTGACGGAGATTTGTCATTGCATCGGTTCGAAGCCAGCATACGCGATGCTTCCAGCCTGTTTCATCAATCCGGGGGATGTGACGTTGATGACAGTACCCGGCTACCCGGTGGCTGGCACGTATACCCGCTATTATGGCGGCGAGGTTTACCGCTTGCCGCTACTCGCTGAGAATGGCTTTTTCCCAGATCTGGATCAAATTCCGGCAGAAGTCGCTCGGCGGGCAAAATTACTGGTGCTGAATTATCCGAACAGTCCGACCGGTGCTGTCGCTACCCGGGATTTTTATCGAAAAGTCATTGATTTTGCCCTCAAAAATCAGATCGTTGTTGTTCAAGATGCGGCTCATATTTTGCTGACCTATTCCGGTGAGCCGCTCAGTTTCTTGCAAGTCGAGGGGGCGCGTGATGTCGGCGTCGAAGTGCATTCCCTGAGTAAAGGCTTCAATATGATTGGCTGGCGGATGGGCTGGGTTTGCGGCCATCCCCGGATCGTTCAAGCGTATGCTGATGTCAAAGACAACAGCGATAGCGGTCAGTTCATGGCGATTCAGCACGCGGCGGCCGCTGCTTTGCGAAATCCGGCGATTCCCGTCGCGGTTCGCCACAAATATCAGCGACGGTTACAAAAACTTGTGACGGCGTTGCGGGAAGTGGGCTTTTCCGCGAACATGCCGGGCGGCACCTACTTCGTCTACGTCCGTGCTCCGAAAGCAGCCGGCAGTCATTACTTTCAAAATGCCGAGGAAGCATCGCAGTTTTTCATTGTGGATCAATCGGTCTGTTGTGTTCCCTGGGATGATGCCGGGCCGTATCTTCGTTTTTCAGTGACATATCCGGCGGCGAGTGAAGCCGAGGAAGATGCCCTGATGGCGGAGACAGTTCGTCGGCTCAAATCGCTGCACTTGAGCTTCGCCTGATCTCGCCATGCGTGGTTCTGCCATGACTTCAGAGCCAGATATACGCATCGTCGGCGGCGGGATCATCGGCCTGACCTGTGCTTATTTGCTGGCGAAGTCAGGCCGCGTTGTCGAACTGTGGGAACAAGGCGAACTGGGGCGTCAAGCTTCCTGGGCAGGAGCGGGGATCATTCCCCCGGGCCATCCGGAACGTGCAGCGACAGCGTTTGACCGACTCCGTGCCTTGAGCACCAGCCAGTTTCCAGAATTCTCGGCCGAGTTGCGAGAATTGACCGGCATCGACAACGGCTACTGGCGCTGTGGCGGGATCGAATTTCTCCCGGAGGATGACCTGGAACTTCCCGCCCTGTGGCAAGTCGAGCAAATCGATTACGCCGAGTTAAGTCCTGCTGCATTGGCAACGATCGAACCGCAGGTGGCTTGGCCGCCGCTGAAGGCATATCGGTTCCCGGACCTTGGCCAGGTTCGTAATCCCTGGCATCTTCGAGCGTTGATTGCTGCGTGTCACCGCGTCGGCGTCCGCTTTCGCTGCCAGCACCCTGCGAGTCCTGATCCGGTGCCGCTGATTCCTTCGCGCGGTTATCTGGTGATTGCGGCGGGTGCCTGGTCGGATGCGTTTCTGCGGCCGCTCGGCTACGCGGTCGGAGTTCATCCGGTTCGAGGGCAAATTCTCTTGTTCCGGCCGCCACAACCGCTGCTCAGCCATGTCCTTATTCTGGGGAAACGGTATCTCGTACCACGGCGTGACGGGCGGATCCTGGTGGGATCGACGGAAGAGCCGGAAGCCGGCTTTGAGCTAGGAACAACGGAAGCCGCTCAACGCGAATTATTTGATTTCGCGGTCGGATTGTTACCCGTGTTGCGGTCGATTCCGATTGAGACGCGCTGGTCGGGATTACGGCCGGGATCGCCGGACGGGATGCCTTTTATTGGTGCAGTCCCTGGTTATCCCCGCATCATCGCGGCAGTGGGACATTTCCGTGCCGGTGTCCAACTTTCTCTTGGAACCGCGCAACTGGTGACAGCCCTGATCAATGGTACGCCACCCCTGCTTCCAGTGGAGCCGTTTCGGATTGATCGGACGCCCGATCCGAAGATTCGCTTGGCGTTTCGCTCCTGAGTAAGCCGGTGTGGAGCAGATGCCTGGAAAGCCGTGCTAGCAGAATTCCAGGGGAATTATCTTAGTCGCAAAAACGAAGAATACCTTTGTCGCTTGATCCTGTACTTAATTCAATGTGTTTATGGAACTGGGCGAACAGCGGAGCAAATTCCACCATCTGGCCGAGGATCTCGGCTGGTTGGAAGCATATTGTCGGCAACGGCCTGAGTTGGCGCGACATTGCGTTCACCTCCGGCTTTCAGCAGCGTTGACCCGCAATGTTCTGGCCCCCGCTGCCGAGGGTTATCTTCCACCGCCATTGCATCTGGCGGTTGTCGGTGGTGGCGGTGCCGGGAAAAGCACGATTGTGAATTTGCTGGCGGGGAGCGTGGTGGCCGAGGCCAACCCGCAAGCCGGATATACACGGCATCCGACCGCGTTTCTCCCGCCTGGTGTCGATCATGCCTGGCCGGCGACCCCTGGCTTTCTTGGCCTGTTGCAACGGCTGACAAGCGAGCAGCCCGGCAATCTCGATCAGGATGTCTATCAGAGTCGCCACAGACCAGCGTTGCTCGGGAATTCTCCCGACCCGTTACGGGAATTTGTCATCTGGGATTGTCCAGACATGACAACGTGGGAAGCGTCGAGCTACCTTCCGCGGCTCCTGGAAATCGTGGCGCTTGCCGACATCGTGATCTACGTTGCTTCAGATGAACGATATAACGACGAGGTCCCGACGCAATTTCTCCATCTGCTGATTCGAATTGGAAAGACAGTGATTGTCTGTTTGACGAAGGTCCGCGAGTCCGAGGCGCAGCCGCTCGAGCGCCATTTTCGCCAGGAAGTGCTCGGTCGCCTGCCAATCCCGGAAGGTGTGTCGGTTCCGGCGATTCCTTGTGTTGTTGTTCCGCAATTACCCCCGGAAGTCCTGCAAGATCCGCTCGGTTTGGCGTCACGCCACCGGATCGCTTTGATCAATCCGATTCTGGTGCTCTGTCCGAATCTGCAGGTGGTCCGGCAGCGAACTGTCCGCAATGCTTTGACTTACCTGCGAACGGCGGCCGGAAGTTTGCTGGAAATCGCTCGACAAGACCTCGCCGAATTGCAAGCCTGGCGTGAACTGGTCAACGTCGGACGCGAGGAATTTGAAGATCGATGTCGGCGTCATTTTCTGGCTACAGAAGAATTCCGGCGATTTGACCGAACTCGGGATCACATCCTGTCGCTGTTGGAATTGCCGGGCCCCGGGAAGGTGTTGAGCAATGTCCTGGCACTCTTGCGGTTGCCCTGGCGATATTTGCGTGGGGTGATGCTCAAGTCGCTGGCCCGGCCGAGCCTGCCTGAGCCAGCGGAACATGCAGTTTGTCGGGAAGCCCTGATGGCCTGGCTGGATGGCCTGCAGGCGGAGAGCCTCCACCGGGCTGGAAATCACCCGGTCTGGAAGCAATTCACCCGGTGCCTGGAAACAACGATTCAACCGCGAGCCTCCGAGCGTTTTGACGAGCTTTACCAGCATTATGAGAGGCAAGAAACGGATGAACTCGATCAGCATGCTCGGGCGATTCTGGACTATCTGAGTCAACATCCGCTGATCCTGACGCTGTTGCGTGTGGGGGTGACAGGATCACAATTCGTTGTGCTCGGGCTGGTGATTGCCTGGGACTGGCCGCCGGGCTGGGAATTGTTAATCCTTTTGCCCGTATCGGTGTCGGTGGCTTATCAACTGGTCGAACTGGCAGTCTGGCAAGCCGTGGAATGGAGTCGGAATCGGGTGAAAGATCATCGGGAAGTATTACTCCGCGAGAAGTTAAGCCTTCCGCTGGCTCGCTGGATCGCTGAGGCACCTGCGACCGAGGGCTCGACATTTGAACAGTTGCAGAAAGTGCTGTCTCGAATTCCACAGACGCTGCAATCACTGGAAGACGCCTGGTTGGCGAAACCGCCCGCCGCTTTGAACCCCGTTTCGCCATGATCGCCGATCCGTCGCTACCATTGTTACGAACCCTGGCACCGCTGCTGCGAACGCTGACAAGCCAGGTGCGCGACTGGTTGAACAGCCCGTTGATTTATCCCGTGCCGACTCTGGCTCGGGCGGAAATCGACGGTTTAACTAGCGAATTGCAGCGGAAAGCAGAGGCTCTTGAAACCGATCAACCGTACCTGGTGATCCTGTTCATGGGAGGCACCGGGGTAGGAAAATCGACGCTGTTAAATGCCTTGGCCGGCGCTAGCGTTGCGCAGGCCTCGTTCACTCGCCCGACCACCCGTGATCCCGTCGTCTATTTTCATCGGGGAATTCAAGCAGACCACCTCGATCCGGCGCTGCGGAATTGCCGGCTTGTTCCCCATGAACGGGAAACATTAACGCAGAAAATCCTGGTCGATACACCGGACCTGGATAGCAACGATTTGCAAAACCGGGAGAAGTTGCAGGCGTTGTTGCCGGTCGCCGACGTCGTCTTGTATGTCGGCTCGCAGGAGAAATATCACGATCAACTTGGCTGGGAATTGTTCAAAGAGCATCGAAAACGTCGCGCTTTCGCCTTCATTTTAAATAAGTGGGATCGCTGTATTCACCCCGGTGCTTCGGGCTTGCGACCGGATGAGGATCTGCTCCGGGATCTCGCCGCTGAAGGGTTTGACAACCCCCGCTTATTCCGGACGACGGCGCAAGTCTGGGTGGATGCCGCCGCGGCCGGTCTCTCCCCCGATCAAGCCCCCGGGGATTTACCCCCGGGCGAGCAATTCCTTGAACTGCGAACCTGGCTAGAACTCGGTTTAACCCGTCTTGAAGTCGAGGCGATTAAGGCTCGGGGTGTCGGGCAACTGCTTCAGCAGCTTGAAGTCTGCCTGACCAGGCTGCTGCCTCAGGATTTTCAACCCCTCGCTACCCAGGTTCGGGATTGCTGGGAAACGATCCTCGCCGCAGAATCGGAATCTCAGGCTGATGTGCTGGCCGCCACGATTGAACCATATCAGATGGAAATCGAGCATCATTTCAGCAAAAAAGGACAGCAACAATTTCGGGGATTAATGGCGGCCTACCTCCGATTCGGCACGATGCTTTTGTACCTGGGTACGCAGTTCCGTGAAAAAGTGCCGTTCAGCCCGCGGCTGAACCTCGGGATCGGCTCTCCTTCTTCAGAGGATTCTGATCTGACGGCATTGATTCACGGGATTGCCGTCCAGGCCAGTGAACGCGTGCTCGCTCAGCGGATGAAGTCCTTGACGAATCGGCTGCTTGTCGAGGCGGATCGCCTCGGTTTTGCCCTCGGCTTACTTTCAAAGCCGACGGGCGAATTGGCGCAACTCAACTGGCATGAGCGACTGGGTCGTTGCCTGG
>Ga0209017_10000150_pt1 | contig 70421 bp, 47 predicted proteins | sample YNPBryunderm2012_FD_185812 | JGI IMG/M metagenome (GOLD analysis project Ga0209017, IMG submission 185812) | Anoxygenic and chlorotrophic microbial mat microbial communities from Yellowstone National Park, USA - YNP Bryant MS undermat 2012... ... | reverse complement strand
ACCGGAGGGTATCCGCAGCCTGTTCCGTCCCATCCGCACAGTCGTACCCAGGATCCCCGGGACGGTGTTCACTCGGGAAGAGTGTTGTGACCGCAGAACCGACCGGGACAAGTTGGACTCCAGATCAGGTAATCTGGAACATCGCGGCTGCAAGAGGAAACTTCAGTATGCGGATCCCCTAGGTACTCGACACGGATCTATTCTCAGGGAACAGGTGAGACGTGATAACAAGAATTGACCAACAGTTGTGCCAGCACACCACTTCCCGCGAGAAGCGTGATGAGGGTCCAAACCACCAGTCGCTCCCGCCAGGTAATGGCTAGGGATACATTAGAAACGTGGCGAGCACCTGTAAATAAGGAGAAGTAAGCCCTCAGTATAGCAATACCGTTGAGAGCAGTGGCCAACACCAGTCCCACACCGATGAAGATATTACTGGCAACCGCTCCTTCAATGAGCAGATCGGCAGCTACAAAACCAAGTGCTCCTGGAAACCCGACACTAGCTAGTCCTGTGACCAGAAAGCAGACAGCCAGCAAGGGACAATGTTCGTAAAGGCCGTGATAGCGGTCAAGGGACAACCGCCCCACACGTGCTTCCAGGGCTCGCAGCGTCAGACCCAGGCCGCCCAACGACAATGTGACGTTCCACCGACAATGTGACGTTCCACCACAGGAGCAAAGAAGCTGTCAAGGTAGTCGGGGTGTGTAACTCGATACCCAGAAGCACTGAGGCAACGTGGCTTAGAAACAGGAAGGTGAAGAACCGACGGGGGTCCTGTTGGATTGTGGCCATGGCCGCTGCGTAAATTGTGGTGATCAGAGAAAACGCACCCAGTGACTGGAGGACCCAAGTGGGGGCCACAGGCAAGACCAGACGCCAGGCAGCATAGACACCGGTCAAAGGAAGGATAAATAGCAATGCATTGCCGAAGGAGGCATGTTCCACCCAGTCGGTCAGCCAGGTGTGGAACGGCACTGTTCCACAGCGAAGCAATATCGCGGACAACATTGTGATGCTTCCAAACACGGCCAGTCCGTCTCCTTCTCCCCGCTTCACCAGCCACCACCCTAGCAAAATCCCGGCACTGAATGCAACCATATGCACAGCATACACTCGGATGGGCTTACCTTGATCCACAAGTTCCAGACCGGCGAATACGACTCCGCCAATGAGTAAGACCACCAGAATCGATTGATCCTGACAACTCAAGATGGCTAAACGCACGGCTTCCGAAGCCAATGACCAGCTCGCCGAAAACCGACGCATTTTAGTACGGTTGGTGGCGAAAACGGTGAGGAAGTGAAGGAAACCTACCAGGGGTAACAATGGGGCGTTCAAGGCATCTACGCCAAAAATACTGCGACCAAACAGAGAATTCTGAAGGTAATCGAACGTGGGAGCGTTCCTTTCAACCGTCCAGTAAAAGGCCGCAGAGGCAAGTATGGAAGCTCCCAACACAAATGCAGAGAAAACCAATCCTGTCAATCAGGCTGTAAGTGGCTGTCGGAGTCGGGTGCAGCTAACGGCCCCAATCAGTGCCAGGATGATCGCCACTTCCAACCAGGGCCACGTAAGCAGGTTCATATCACGTCCTCAAGTGTTGATTCAGAGGTCGAGTCGAGAGGAAAAGCAGCTGCAGTGGTACCCGCCAGCCATCGATACCACTTCTGCTCCCATCGTTCGCACCTCCGCATCAGACGCACAAAAGGACTGACTATACAGGAGTGAAGCCAAGAGTCCCAGTAACCTCTTTCCAGGAGCCACCGAAACTACCACAGCCGCAGTTCCGCTCGGGCCAGTGGGAAGGGTTCCGAAGGGCGTGGCAAATGGCCACCGAGAGCGCTTTCCATACGGCGGCGGTCGTGCAACAGGGAAGGAGCGCGGATAAACTGAAAAGTACGTAAACAAGCGTTTCCCACCAGATGGGCCAGAGGTATGTAACGCCACCCCACACCGATTTCGGCCACAATCAAACCGACTTGGATCAATGATGCGAAGGCCAAAACCGACCTGATATCGGTTTGGACACTACCGGCAAGATACGCGAACAAGGCTGTTCCCAAGCCCAATACTGCCAACAGGTAGGCCAACGATGGGATACTTTCCCATAAATGGCCCAGCCGCAACAACAGAAACACACCGAGATGAACTGACAAAGCTCCATAGAAGATAGCGCTGGAAGGCGTTGGCCCCTCCATGGCCCGGGGCAGCCAACCGGAAAAGGGAAGCAAGGCCGACTTCCCGGCAGCAGCTATCACTAGCAACAAACCTACCCACCAACTCCAAACCGGTAGCAACACCGCTGGTTTTTGAGGCCACGAAAACTCCCCCCAAAGTAGATGCCCTGTCCCCGTTTCCCCCTGGTGGTGCATCACCACGACCGCCAACAACAAAGCTGCATCTGCGACAAGATAAACGACCCACAGCCTCAGGGCATTGCGGATGGGTTGGGGACGCTCCTGGAAAAATGCCACCAGCATGACTGAGGATAGGCCGACCATTTCCCACCCAACTAACAGCATCTCGATAGTACCGGCCAATGCTGCCACTACCATTCCTGCCAGGAACAAAGCAAAAAAGACGAAAAAACGGTGGTACCCTGACTCACGATGCAAGTAACGATTGGTGAACGCTACTATGATTCCGCATAACAAAAACGTGAGAATCACCATGGGAACAGACAGAAGATCAAAGACAAGCTGTATGGTGAAATGGTAGCTGCCCATAGCTACCCAATCTCCGACAATCAACACCAGTTGGCGCTGATCAAGCCCTAGCATGATTAGCACAATACCCCATGCCGCCCCCAGACCGAAGATGATGGCGATCAGACAGGCCCAGGCCGTTGTTTTCTCACCTAGTTTCCATTCAATCAATGAGGTCATGCACAAGAGTACCAACAAAAGGAGTGGAGCGAGAACCACTATTCCCGCCAACCCCTGAAGAACTAAAGCAAGTTGTTCCATATATAAACCTTGCATAACGATTATCTTGAGCTTATCCTTATCAATTTTATTGTTTCCTTATCAACGTTATTGTTGAGGAAACTTCTTAAGTAGGTGTTCAGGGTCAAGTTTCGATACGGGCAAATTCGAGATGTTCCCGCCAGCCACGATACCATGCCACCGAGGATGAGGCGTGGGGAAGGTGTCGCTCGGTCGGCTGATAGGGATGGAATTGACCTTGATGGTAGAAGTGCAGGCCGGCTGAGTCTGGATCAAGGACAACCAGATAAACCCATTCATTGTGTACCAACCGACCGATGACAGGCAAACGACTGAGCAACTGCTGCATCTGTGTCGGTGTGGTCTCCACCACGCATATCAGTCGCATCGGTTCGTGGATCTCCACCATTTGCCACGGTAAACCTGTGCGTAAATCACTGGCAGCCCCGTCCATAACTCCTACCAGAGCAGTGATATTGTGGGGCAGTTTGGTCCCACAACCATAACCCACGTTATCCACACGCGAGAAGTAATATTCCAGGTTGATGCCGGCACACACAGGCAACGCGGCTTGCAGAATCCGTCCCAGGACTGCGCCATCGGGGCCATCCTGAGTGGGATCATAAGAGACGAGGAAAGCCCGTCGGTCCAGGAATAACCCCCGCGTACGCTGGCGTCGTCCGATGATACACACCGCATTGGTGGCATGGCCCCATTCGGGTCGAACCTGAGCCAGATCCTCCGCTCGACTTTCCACATGTCGTCGGGCCTCTTCGAAAGAGCAACTCAAAGGTGCTGATTCAAAACGTCGACATCGCTCGTGAGCATTGCGTCGCGCAGCCTCCTTGAAAAGATGCTGAAGGCTCTCCAGTTCCTTACGGCGTGTTTCAGGTATCAGGTTCAGATCATACCAGACAATTTCCTCGCTACTGGTGTTATGCATGGCCCCAACGAAGATGGTGGAAGGTGGAATTCGTATCCCTCTCGCCTGGAGGAGCTGTCGGACCTGTGGATGATTGAGCATACAGGCCATAGCACGGGCGTTAGGTCCGCCCCGCGAACCCCCGCAAGCTCCACAATCGTGGGCCGATTCGTGGGGGTTATTCAAGCTGGTAGAACCGTGGCCCAACAACACCCAGCGGGCAAAACGCCGGGTCAAGCCAATATCCCGCAGCACCCGTTCGGTACAATCCGCCATCTCCTCTGGAGTGAAACCGATTCCTCCTGGGGTCGGAGCGGGTTCCGGGTTGGTCCGTTGGAGCTGCAAACGGGGTGACCGGGGGCTGTCCCAGCCAGCGGCTGCACCATTGCCCCAGCCGAGCCGTGTACCGCGGGAAGAAGGTTCGTAACACCAACGGAATCACCGCAAGGCTACCCACTAACCCCGACAAAAGTGCCCCTATGGTGATACCGCGGCTGCCGGTATGAAGGCGGTGCGAGGCCTGACCCCACATCTGCCGAGTACGTTCTTGTATTTCCCACACCGGTTGTTGATCTTCTTGAACCACTTCTTCCACCCAATGACGTGGCTTCAAGGTCACCGGACAAAGGGGAACAAAATGAGCATCATGAAGGCCGCGATAGTACATTGGTACGTAGAAAAAGCCGGGAACCCCATACGTTTCAGCTTCTGGGGCCAATTCTTCGAGATGCCGCCGGAGCGATTCTTCTCGCTCATCGATGCAAAACAGCGCTTGAAAGCGTACCCGCGTACGTCGTGGCGGCAAGCGACGATTGTGAATATGGATGGCATCCAGGGCTTGCGTCAAAAAACGCTGTTCATAGGCTAAATGGTATAAACGGCGTCGTTCCACAGCGGAAAAACTTTCGATCTCCTGCCACAATCGTAACCATTGGTCGGGTAGCAAATGAAACAATTGCTCTGGGGTCCACCCTAACACTTGAGCTAACTGAAAGATGACAAACGCTCTTTGTTCCACACTGGGTGGCGAAGGTGGACCGACCTGACGGGCCAACTCGGTCCGCAAATGTCGAAGGTCTCCGGTGTAATTCCACCTCTCGCGAGCCAAATACGTCAGTGCCAACCGCTCCAGGAGCAATCGAATCGCCACATATCCCCATAAACTCCCAGGTGTGAGCGGTTGGATTGCTCGTTCGGGATGGTTCTCCAGAAACCAAATCATACCGGCCCAACCCCGCAAGGCCAATACCGTGGCCGTCAAAAACTCGTCCCATTCCTCCACAGGAACACCCAGAACTTCCAAGGATTCCAGAATGGCCTCGATCGGTCCGATATTGGCCTGCTCCCAACGTCGCAGCTCTTGGGAGAGGGAGCGCCGCCAGGCATCGGCTGGTCCGAAGGACAAGCGGTAGAGTTGAATGAATGCATGAAAGAACCCTTTTTCCCGGCTGGGAATCGACCAATGCGCCAACCCTTGATCTACATACGCGGCGCAGAATGGAATCAACACACCATGGACTAACACATCTGAGTCCACTCCTGTAGCACGCAGGAGCCAGTCCCGATGGCGGACAGGCAGGGGTGTTATCCTCAGACACTCCGCTGGCACAATTGCCATTCCATCACGACACACCCGCCACAAAACTTGCAGCGTGAATTCTTCCCATCTCTCCTCGCTCCAATGCTCCATTTCCCCATGACCAAAGCGTTCCCGTAGCTCCAATAGACTCCGCAAACGATCATACTCAGGCACGCGCGGCGGCGATCCCCCTTCGCTCCCTCCGGAACTGCTTCCCAAGCGCCAATCCCGCATCACCCACCGTCGGGTTTCCCCGATGAGGCGGTACCGCAATGGAGTGGACACGTCGGATCGAATACGACGCAAAGCGTCTGTTTCGGCCACAAACCATTGCAACTCGGCCGTCGATCCGAAACGCAACGGATGCTTTAGCATCGACCATCGCAGCTCAAAACGACTGCACCCAGGCGAAATTTCCTCATCCGCTCGATTCCCCAGCTGCTTACGCAGCATCTTCTCCAAATCCGCATAACGAATCCGGCCACGCAACAACTCCTGTCGATAGCACTCCTCGGTCAGATAGGGATGGCAGCCGAACCGATGGGCCGCCTGCTCCACCGCTTGCGTGAAAGGCATATCCTCGTAGGCGTGCAGTGTGTTATGGTGGATGAAGATCGAAATCGGCCCCTGAGCCGGTAATAACTCCACCACATGACTCAATACCTGAACCAGACGTTCCCGCTCATCCCCTCCCATCTGCTCACTGCCGGGCGTATGCTTCTCACCGGTCTTGACCAGACATCGTCCCTGTATCACTTGATGCTCCTTTCCTTAGGTCTTACACCCCGCCCCCCGAGCTGCTTCCGCAAAAAACACCTCTGCTACCCGCTCCACCCTGCGACTCTGCCGGTCGAGTCTCGAGAAAACATCCGCAAACGTTTCAGATCTGGAGCCGTGGCAGAAGGAACCCAAAGCCATGCTTTTCAGTACTCTGGCTAATGGGAGGAGCAGCCTGCTCTGCGTACAGATCTGATCTACTAACGTTGCTTACTCCCAAAGCTTGCAGGCTGTCTTTGCTCGGAAAAGAAGATTCTCCCGGTTCTAGTTCATCCCCGAAAAAATCTCTTTCCAGAAGAAGAAGGACAGAAACGATGTGAAGGTGTGAAATCTCCCCTGTAGCGGCTGCAGAGCCCGCCTCACCGGCCACAGTCCCGCCAACTACCATCCCCCATATCCACCCTCCACTGAGGACTCCCCCAACAAGCCAGATTACCCATTGGTCCCAGGCAAAACAGGTTACCGACCTTCGATGAACCTCTGTTTGCTCCGTACGGAGGAACGCTGATGCCACTCAGACTCATGTACGGATATCTATGCACACGGCGACCCTTCGCTCGGAATCCATCGGAATCCATATGCACCAAACGCACCTGGTCCCTGTGCACGAAAGCCATACGCTCAGAGTGCATGTCCCTATACACAAACGAAAATATATGGTCACTTTGTCTCGTAGGGAAGCGTTGCTACTGACCCTCCACCGGCGTGACCGATGGGGACGAGCCCACTCCCGAACACAGTCCCCTTTTGGTGTGCACAGGAGCTGGGCCAGGCGTTGGCAGTGAGTGCGGCAAGTCGTGGCCTGTCCAAAGGAGGCTGTCTGCACCATCCCTACCTGCTATCATCCCTCGATCAGGGAATAGTGGTGTCGTCGAATCAACGTGTGGGACAACCATGACGGACATGGCAGGATTAGGGTACCTCAACGGCTACGCCATGCTCAAGGAGAAATACTGTATTCCGCCTCTGGATCAGGCATATTCAGCCTTGCTGGAGGACCTGGCACAACGTGAACTGCTTGAGGAAACGCTGTGGTGGTCATGGTGGGGGAGTTCGGCCGCACCCCGTGGATCAACAAAACACTCGGACGGGAACACGGGGGATGTGTTATTCGGCAGTGTTGGCCGGCGGAGGCACACGGGACGGACAGGTGTACGGGTGCCAGCGACGCCCACGCCGCTTACGTCAAGGACAAGCCGTTCGCCCCCGAAGACGTGCTGGCCACAATCTACGCTGCCTTTGGCCTATCACCTGACACAGAAATCCACGACCGAGAGCATCGCAGCCACCGCATCGGTGACGGCCAACCCGTGGGGGAACTGTTCGGCTGATGACATGGTTTGCGTCACTACTGCTCTGATGGGCTCGAGCCAGAGATACTCCCGTTTCTCCAAGGCTGTGATCAGGCTTATCTCCCGCCGTGTCTGGGTATGACATCGCGGCAAGTGCCGTTTCTGGTACTCCCCCGCGGCATTACACAGGGGGGATCAACATAACGCTAACGGTGGGAGCGTACTCAGGGTCCAACACCCATCAAGGCGGCCAGGAAGCGAATCCCCCCTCCCTGAACGGATAGACGCATCGTCAGGTTCTGTCCTCCTTGCACACTCAAACGGAGCATGTCCTTACCCACCGGTCCACCGGGACCGAAGATTTGCGATACCGCGGCATTGACTTGTTGAGGGGTCACATTTTGATTGGCCAATCGGGCCAGCCCGACCAAGGAAACATCCAGCGAAAGGGCCGGCGCCGCAACCGGTTTCAAGGTCAACGCATTTCGCAAAACCGAGGCATCCGGACCTGCACTCAACACCAGAAGGTCGTCGGAAACGGCCAGCCACAAGGAACGGCTGCCAAAATACTTTTCGGCCTCCGGGGGTAAAGAGCGGTCAATCTGGTGGAGAGTGAACTGGCCCACTTGAGCGAAATTCAATTTTACGGATTGTGTATCACCAGTGTCGCGGACATACAGATTGACCAATTCCGCGATCGCTGCATTGATCTTTTTCCCTTCCTTGATGCCCACAGCTCCCAGCAAGGTGTAATGTCCCCGAGGATTCGGTGCAGTCATGGAAATGGCCGCCTCCGCAACACCAGCTTTGAATGTTGGGAGGAAGCTGCGAACAATTTTTTCGGCTACACCCCTGTCATTGGCGGGAGCGTTATCGATTATCTCCTTGGCTAGACTGTCAATCAAATCGTCCCACGTTTTGCGCATGTCGTCAGTGAGGGCAAAATTAAGATTTCCTCGGAGCACCACCCCTTTGATGTTGGATACTCCGTAGGCCAGGCTGGTTTTTTGCCCTAGTGAAGCGAAGTTTTGGGCCACTGCACTGTTGGGATTTGGTACGACAATCATGTCTAAGGAAACGAAATCCCGCTTTTCATCAACTATTAGCTTCAGGTGTAGCTCCCGGACCTCTTCGATGAGGGTGCGTGACAAGCTGATGACAGACTTGCCTCCCAAGGTGAATCCAGCGCGTTCTGCAGGATTGGTCTTCTCGAGAGCCTCAGCTTGGAGTTGCCGCAGTGCCTCATCCAGTTGGGCCAACAACTCCCGACGTGCCACGGCAGGAATGCGATCAAACCGAAACGTGAGCGAAGCAACAGCTTCATCGTTTCGAGCGAAAAAGTTTTTGGCCGTGATCAGGTTCCGAGCTTCGAGTTGGGATTCACGATTGGTTACGTAAAGGTAACCATCGGCCAGGCGGGCATAGAGAGTTTCCACAGGGCCGCCGGGGGGCAATTGAACGACCAGGATGCCGTTGGCTCTTCGCTCGATCTGCAACCCCAGCTGAGTCTGCAGGAAGCCCGCAAGCGTCTCAAAATGAGCTACCGGCAGCAGGATGACCGCTGCCCCTTCTTGAACATCGAACGACAAATCGCCGTAGATACCGATCGGGCGTCGCGTGTCCACTCCAAGCAAGCCCGTTTGAGGATCGAGAGGAATTTGTTGAGTAAAGGCTCGGAACGTTTGCTGTTGACCGATCAGTCCCGCGAGATAATCCGCTTTGCCCAACAGATCATTGATCGAGCGTAGACGGATTTCTACGGGAGCGCTCGGAGCCTGGGTGGTCTGCTGGGCAGCAGCAGATGTTCCCAAAAGCAGTGTTCCCACCAGGGGTAACCACAGACGTGCTAACATGGGATCCTCCTCAAGCTACGGAGTTACAGGGTGTGTAGGTCATATGCCCATTTTCGTACAGTATACCGGAGCACGGTCGTCGCGAGTCGCCTATCCTGCCATTCGCTGAATGCATCTGTTTCTTTTTGCTCGTCTGCTTTTGAGCGTGATCCGTAAAAATGGTCTTGGATGAGGATCGTATGGCGTTCAGGGACTGGGACGGAAGACGTTGGCAAGATGAAGCAGGCGGATCGCCGGCCCCTGTCCTTCCAGTTTAATCGTGAGTTGATCCCGTGCGGTGATTCGGAGACGGATTCGATCGCGATTGCTTGGGTCTTTCTCTCCAAACACCTCGCGCCGGATTGCTTTGATTTCATCGGCGTGCAAATGGGGAGCGAGCACGGGGAGAACGGCCAGGGCTGAAACTTCGACATCGGCAAGAGGTACGGACACAGCCTGCACCTGCTTGAGTGCAGAGCGTAAAAGCTCACCTTTTTCTTCGATGGTCCAGACGAGACAACGTTCTGATACCGCCAGCCAGATGGTCGTGGTACCGAAAAGCTGATCCACCGTATCGGGTAAACCGTTGATGACCACTCGGTGAATGCGAAAATCACCGAGGGTTTCGCGATCAAAGGAAAAGTTCGCCAGCTCCACCGCAGTGAGAATGGGAGCTATGCTGCGAAGGTACTTTTCGATCTCCTTCCCTTGCTGTACAGCAAGGGCAACCAGAAGTTTGTGATGCCCCTCGCTGTCAGCAGGAGTTAGAGCGATCGCAGCGTCGAACTCCGCCGCTTTCAGTGTGGGAAGAATCGCTTGAAACAAGCCTTCCACGAACTCGCGTTCATCGGGGGCGGCATTCTTGACCGCATCCGCTGCGATGTTTTGTACGACTTGGGCAAATTCTCGGCGGGCCAGAGGGGTCATGCCGACATGCACACCGCCACGCCCGGCTGCACGGGAAACAGATTGCACGATTCCCGCAGGTAAACTCTGGCGATTGGCAAAAGTACGAAGGTTCGAGGCCAGTAAGCTTCCCCCCTTGGGTGTCAGGCGTAATTCGGTTGCCAATTCACCTTTTTTCTCGTCCACATGAACGCGTATGTCTATTTGTTCTGTATCTAATAACACCGTCTGGGCAAGATTCACCACATGAGTCTTAAGCCAAGGAGCCAGCTGCTTACCAGCATCATCCTGAGGCGGATTTTCCCGCATCCCCTCCTCGATGACCATTTCGAGCTGTCCCACGAGGAACTTCTTGACATCCTCAGAGATGCGGTCCAGGCGCAGTTGTAAGGATAGAGCTGCGCCATCATCCGGCGCAAAAAACGTTGCAGCCTTGACAAGGCGAGGCGTTTCCAAATCCTCCGCAAAGCGTGCCGCGTAAACGTAATCCTGTTCCAAACGTAAAAACAAGTTGTCGATACCGACAGCCATCAAGGGCAACTCTCCCGGCAAAGTCAGCTTGTACCCGTCCCCTGGCAATTTTTCCACAGTACACCCCAAACGCTCCTTGAGAAGATTCAGAAAGGCGTTTCGGTCTGCTAATGGAATGAGGATGACAAAAGAACTACTCACCAAATCTGGCTTGAAATTGGCATACAAGCCAAGAGGCCGATCCGGATGGATCCCTTCGACCCCTTTACCCTGAAGACGAGTCAAAAAGAGCAGGGTTTTGAGGCCACGAATAGATTCCCCTTGGTCCATCAATTCCGCGGCGTATTCCGCCTTGTTGAGCAGTTCGGTCAGGGAACGCAGACGAAGCTGCAAATCAGGCCTTGGATTGGATGTCGGTACAGAGTCACTTTGCCCCCACACCCAAGAAGGCATCAGTATCCCCGACAGCAACACCACAATTTCCCTGGAGCGTCGATCGAGAAGTTTCAACATAATTTCCCTCCAGACTTCGTGGGTACGGATTGCACCTGGCTTGGAGATAGATTTTCCACCAACCATTGGGATAGATTGCGGGTTTCAGGCTATATTACCCATCCCACCTCCCCCAGGTGTCATCAAACCGCAAGAATTGTACAAATCTAGAGAGAAACTCCGCGGGAACCGATAAGAATGATCCCATGCCCAAAGCAAAAGAATGTTATGCCATAAGATCGAAAGCCCGAGGGACCGGCAGCCGCACCGGCCGATCCTCAGGTTGAGCGGGTTGAGGATGAGGGACAAGCATGAGTCAAAAGACATGGGGAGGTCGTTTCTCGGGTACGACCGATGCACGGGTCGAGGCTTTTACTGAATCGATCAGCATCGATCAACGCTTGTATCGTCAGGACATACGTGCCAGTCAGGCCCATGCCCGAATGCTTGCTGCGGTAGGACTGCTCAGCACTACCGAAGCAGAGCAGATCGTACAAGCCCTGGCAGAGATCGAGGAAGAGATCGCCTCCGGTCGTATGACCTGGCGGACCGAATTGGAGGACATTCATACGCACATTGAACAGGCGTTGATCGCTCGACTGGGGGATGTCGGACGCAAATTGCACACCGCTCGAAGTCGCAATGATCAGGTGGTCACAGACGTCAAGCTTTGGGTACGCGAGGCGATTGATGAAATCGATGGCAAAGTGGCCGAGTTGCAGCGCTCGTTCGTTCAATTTGCGGAACGCGAGCAAGATGTGATTGTACCGGGCTACACGCACCTTCAACGGGCACAACCGGTGCTCGCCGCTCATTACGCGCTGGCCTACGTCGAGAAACTCCAGAGGGATCGGGAACGTTTGGCCCAGGCCCGCCGACATGCCGACATCCTGCCTCTGGGTGCCGCTGCATTGGCAGGAACTTCGTTGCCGATCAACCGCGATTTGGTCCGCCAGGAACTCAGTTTTTCCGCCTTGGCAGGCAATAGCTTGGATATTTCCAGTGATCGGGATTTCGTTCTGGACTATGTTTATGCCCTGGCCGTTATTGCCTTGCATCTTAGCGGTTGGGCGGAAGAGTGGATCATCTGGAGCACCACGGAGTTTTCTTTTATTGAATTGCCTGATGCATTTTGTACAGGTTCTAGTATCATGCCTCATAAGAAAAATCCTGATGTTCTAGAATTGATTCGTGGTAAAAGTGCTCGTGTAATATCTGCCTTACAGCAACTGTTTATTTTGCTCAAAGGATTGCCATTGGCCTATAATCGCGACTTGCAAGAGGATAAGGTGGCCTTGTTCGGCGCTCACGACACGATCGAGGCATGTCTGTCGGTAGCTGCGCCCTTAGTGCAGGGCAGTCGATTACGCAGAGAAACGATCGCCTCCCGTTTGGATGAGGGCTTTTTGGACGCCACCACACTGATGGAAGGTCTGGTGGAAGCAGGCATGCCGTTACGGGCTGCTCATGAAGTGGTCGGCAAGCTGGTGCGGGAATGTGAACAACGTCACTGCCGATTGGCGGACTTACCCGACGATGTTCTGGCTTCCCTGTTGCCCCAGCGTCGGGATGCTGTCACTTTTCTTCGCTCGCGTCTGGGAGTCCAGCGTGCTTTGGCCGCGTTCCGAAGTCACGCTTCCACGGCACCTGCAGAAGTCCAAAACCAACTCCGCTTTTGGAAACAACATCTGAATATGTAAATCCACATAGTCTATATCCATAAATCATAATATCCATGAATAAGATAAGGAGGTACCATGGATTATTTTTGTTATCGCAACGGCCAGCTATTTTGCGAGAACGTACCTGTTCAGGAATTAGCGAAGCAATATGGAACGCCCTTATTTATCTACAGTCAGGCTACTCTGTTGCGCCATCTGAAAGTGTTACAAAAAGCCTATGCGGAAGCTCATCCTATTATCTGTTATTCCATCAAAGCCAACGGTAACTTATCGCTGTGCCGGCTGTTAGGTGAACATGGAGCTGGTTTCGATGTCACCAGTGGAGGAGAACTGTATCGAGCTTTGAAAGCAGGGCCCAAAGGCGTGCCGATCGTCTTCGCCGGTGTGGGGAAGACAGCAGAGGAAATCCGCATGGCGTTGGAAGCCGGGGTATTGCTCTTTGATGTCGAGTCGGAGGAGGAATTATGGACCATTGGCAGCATCGCTCAACAATATCACCGACGTGCCCCTATTGCTTTACGCGTCAACCCTGACCTGCCCCCAAAAACCCACATCAAGACCGATACCTCTGTGAAAGGAGTCAAGTTCGGACTCGATATCGAGACTGTGGTGGATGTGGCACGAGACATCCTTAATCATCCCGGATTAGAGCTTCTGGGGCTGCACATGCATTTGGGGTCGCCCATCCTCAAGACGGATCCTTACCGTCAGGGTGCGGAAAAAGCTGTGGCTCTGATCAGTCAGTTCCGTCAGCAGGGTCATAGCATCCGTTACCTGAACATGGGCGGCGGGTTCGGCATCCACTACCGACATGATGAGGCCCCTCCTGCCGAAGCTTATGCGCAAGTCATTTTGCCGGCTGTTCGAGCGACGGGTTGTCAGCTGATTCTCGAGCCGGGCCGATTCATCGTGGGCAATGCGGGCATTCTCGTCAGCAGGGTGCTCTATCGCAAATCCACTGGGGGAAAGCGGTATCTCATCCAAGATGCAGCCATGAATGATCTGATCCGGCCTACTCTTTACGGTTCGATCCACCGCATCTGGCCCGTGCAATTACCCCCAGGGGTTCCCGAGCGTCCCCCCATTGATATGGGCGTGGACCCTGACAAAGGTGATCCGTTTCTGGATTTTGATGGCTCCCTGCGACAAGATGTGGTGGGTCCTGTGTGCGAATCGGGGGACTTTCTCGCGAAGAATCGTCCCTTACCCGCCCTGAACCCCGGAGACCTGCTCGCCATTTTTTCCGCAGGGGCTTACGGCATGTCCATGGCCTCGAATTACAACGGCCGACCCCGTGCCGCCGAGGTTCTCGTTACAGACGCTACACATCGTTTGATCCGCCGTCGGGAAACCTACGATGATCTGATCGCTTGCGAAGAATGTTGCTTGATCCCGTTGGAGCGTTCACAATGACTCTAGGGCGTTTCCCTCAGAGTTTCCCCGGATTAGGGATAGAACACCGGACAGGTTTTGCTGCGTCCTGGGATGGCTGATCGGTCTTCTGCGAAATGTGATTTAGGAGTTAGCCCTACTAACCCCTAACCAAATCGCAGCGGAAAGGAACCACGCCCTGAAGCAGGGGAAGGACAGGGAAAAACGGTATGGGATCGTTTATGGTACACCTGACGAACGAGGGTCTTGCCGTGCGATCACGATACACATGTTGGGTACTTCTAGCCGGTCTGATCGCAGCTGTAACATCCGACCGTTTTTCAACTATTGCACAACAGGTACCCCCGCGAGAGCTTCCTAAATCCCAGGCTATTTACCAAAAACTGCGAACCTTCATTTCCGAAGGCCAATACTTCCTGGCTGCTCCCCTATTGAAAGATTTTCTGGACAGCAAGCCGGAGCAGCAGGATTACATTGCAATCTACGACAAATATGGTCCAGGTGCCTTTACCCTGCTCTATAAGGTACCCCGCTGGTCGGACAATCCCGTGGAACAAAAAAAGGCACGGGAATACGTCGAGACGATCATTAGTCAGGCGGAAACGGCCCTGGATCAGCACATCCGTCAACCCCAGCGCATCACCAAGTACATCGCCAATCTCGGAGCTACACCGGAAGAACGCGTCTTCGCCCAAGCAGAGTTGATACGAATCGGCGTGGCCGCTGTCCCGTATATGGTACAAGAAATCCGCAATGACAAGGACAAAGCAGTCATCGAAGGGATTTATGAACTGATACCACGGTTGGATGCAGAAAGTGTGTCGGCGTGGATTGCGGCACTGGATGGTCTCAACCCCACCCAACAGTATGGGGTATTATCAGGGTTGATTCGTCACGAGCAATTCTTGAGTCTTCAGGAAGAAGTTCAGACGAGTATCATACCCGAGCTTTGGCGGCTGCTTTTGCCCGGAAACGAGACATCACCCGTGTTGCGACAGCTAGCCCAGGATACTATGCGTAACTATTTACGGCGTAGCAATCTAGCATTGGAAAGACACTCGCCCGAGCGGGAGTTACTCCAGATAGCCCGAGGATTTTACGAGGAAAGTCCACGATACCGGCTATCTCGCAAGCTTCCTGATGCACCGGAGCCGGTTGTTCGTCTCTGGCGGTGGAACGCCTCGGAGGGAAAGCTGGTATCACTACAAGTACCAGTCTCATGGGCGAACGAATATTATTGTTTGCGTTATGCACGTTGGGTCGCCCAGCGGGGGGGAAGCTACGCCATGGAAGCAATGGTGTTGATGCTTTCGATGGCGGGTAAGGCAGCAGCTTTACGCTGCCAATTCGGGGAGATCGCTCAGCATGAGCCGTCGGCTATGCAACTCCTGATCACCGCTCCTGCACCACTTCGTGAAGAAGTTTTCCGCCAAGCAATCAGTCAGAAGCAGACAGCAACTTTAGTGGCAATTCTGCAAGCCGCCCAAATCGCTGCCGATAAAGAACTAGCTGCAACGGGTCTGCGACCGGGAGGTGGGTCGGTATCACTCCTGGCATCGGCCTTGGATTATCCGGACCCGCTTGTTCAATTCCTCGCAGCGGACGCGTTGCTCCGTGGCCCCACTTCCTTATCTGCCTCGGTAAGGGTGAAGGTGGTGGATATACTCCGCAGACAATTGCAAGATGTCCATATCCCTCCTGCTCCAGCGCCGGGCAACGCTTTGTACCTGGACCCTGACCCGCGTCGCCGGGATACTCTTGTGCCTTTACTAATCGCTGCTGGCTTCCGCGTAGAAACTTTCGCCACAGGACGGGATCTCTTACAGCGTCTCCACCGAGGTGTTGCTGATGTGATTATTATCGACCGCCATGCGGTCCACCCCCTCCTGAGAGACTTGCTCAGCCAGTTACAGGCCGACCCTCGGTGGTTTGGCATCCCCACCGTAGTGTTAGCTTCTCTGGACCAGCCTCCCCCACCTACTCTGGAACAGCTTCTCCTCCGAACAGCAGCCCTGATGGCCACCACGGATCCGCAATTGCCGGAGATTCCCGCTATCTATCAGCCCCACCCGAATGACCCCCCGGAAGAGCGAAAACGCTTGACCGAAGAAAACCAACAAGCACGAGATAACGCACTGGCGCGGGCGGCTCAACAACGACGGACTCGATTGCTGCAACTGATCGATACATTGCCACTTCTGCTCAATGCCGAGCAGCGTCGATTGCTCGAGCTACGCGTCGATATCATCACGTATGCGGTGCTCGCGGCTCAGTTTCCGATCTATCCATCCGTATCACCTCGGGCCTTCGCGTACATGCAGGACCTACAGCAACGACATACGCCTTTTTCCGCCCAGGCGCTTGCAGACACCCGCCTGGCAGTCGAGGAACTTTCCAAAGTGTTACAGCGGTTGGAATCGGAACTGGACCGCGTCGCTGCAGCTCGCGAACGGTTTGAAAAGATATACTCGCAGATCGATCCGGAAAGCCTGGGATTGCCCGTGACTCGCTATCGCGATCTTGGCTTGGAAGCACGTTTGCGTCAGCAACTCCAGTACTTCCCCAATGTTTATCTCATGCCCATTCCTGCTTCGGCCACGGAGATTCGAGACAACTGGTTCATGCTCTGGCACGGTAGTACCGTAGTGCGAACGGTCGATGCCAACTACAAGCACTCCGCGCGGACTCGAGCGGTCCAGGCCTTGGCCCAATTGGCTTCTTGTCCCGAGTCTTCCCGCGATGTGATTCCGGCCATTCCGAATTTGTTACTCGCCTTGGCAGACGACACGTTAGCCCCCGCGGCAATGGATGCTCTCGTATGGTTACCTGATCCGGCGATTCAGTTGGCATTGATCGGTGTCGCGCGAAATGCTCAACGGCCCTTGTCACTTCGTCAACAAGCGGCTGATGCTGCCATACGGCATGCTCAACGTTTCAGTCCTAGCTTACCTGCCCCGCAGATTGAGCCAACCCGACAGGCCGCCACGATGGAGAAAGACCCGGTCCTCCGTCTGCGTATGTATGCCTACCTGAGTCTGGTTGCCCCAAACCTGGCGACTTTTCGTCAAGAACTGACCGGTTATGTCCCTCCCGAACCAGAGCGTAATAAGCCTTCCCCACCTCCTAAGGACCCCTCACCGGAAAAACAGTAATGGGATTGAAGCCGTCAGGGGATGTGCCTACCCCCCTCCCTTGCCTTTCTCCTTCATGGGATTGAAAAGATCAGATTGACAGCCTATCCTCCGGCACGGAAGGGGGGAATACACTCTTTGTGCTCATGAGGTTGACAGGGTTTGACGAAGGGAATCGATGCCAACACGCGTACAGAAATCGCCGAACGACTCCCCCACCTGCCGCTCGGCCTGATATCTCCGTAGCAAAGGCGTCAGACGAGGTACGATCTGGTCCACGGGAACCAGGTCTGCCAACTCAAAGTTGAGCCTTCGTCCATAACGATCACCACCCACGTAAATGGTGTATTTGTTACCGGAGCGTCCAACCAGTCCAATGTCACTCTGATAGGGTCGAGCACACCCATTCGGGCAACCCGTCATCCGCACACTGATGGGCTCTTCCTGCAAGCCCAGGTCCCTCAAGACTATCTCCAATTGATCGATGATGGCCGGCAATGCTCTTTCACTTTCCGTGATGGCTAATCCACAGGTGGGAATGGCAGGGCACGCCATACTCCAACGTTGCACTTGGGATAAAGCATCTGGCTTGGGGATCCCGTACTCTGCTAAAAGATTTTCCACGACCGGTCGATCCGCTGTACGGAAGCCGCAGAGCAAGATATCCTGCTGGGGTGTCAGTCGGACATCACAGCGGAAACGGGAGACAATAGCCCGGATGCCGGAACGTAAACGGAGCGAGCCTTCATCCTTGATTCGCCCGTTTTCGACAGACAAACCCAGAAACCAACGCCCATCACCCATTCCATGCCAGCCATGGTGCAAATCCAGGCCGGTGATCGGTTGCATTACCGGAGGCCGATACGGAAACGGGAAATAGTCCCGGTAGAGCACCTCCCGGAAACGATCTACGCCCCAGTCGTGGACGACATATTTGAGCCGTGCCCGCTTACGATCCGCACGGTTGCCATGGTCGCGGTACAGCCGTGCAATCGCCTGAGCAGCCGGAATAACCTCATCCGGTTCGACAAAACCAATCGGCTGAGCCAACAAAGGCGAGGTGTCCGGTCGGCTATTCGTTTGACCCTGTCCTCCTCCGCAATAAAGGTCGTAGCCGATGGGGCGTCCGGTGGGTTGACCGTTATCCGTGATCACGAGGAAGCCCACGCACTGGGCCAACAGGTCCGTACAGTTGTCATGAGGTAGTGCAAAGCCGATCTTGAACTTGCGCGGCAAATACGTCTTGCCGTAGAGAGGCTCCTCATCCGTTTGGGGATCTGGCAGGGGTTGACCGTTGAGCCAGATTTCATGATAAGCTCGTCGGCCTGCCTCAGGAGTCATGGCCTGGGCCAGCATCTGGCAATGTTCGCGTAGCATAGCGCGTGAAGCGTCCGGCAACGGCGCGGGACAACAAATGACATTGCGGGTAATATCCCCACACGCCCCCAACGTGGTCAGCAGAGCCTCGTTGATCGTCTGCATCGTGGCTTTCAGATTCGTCTTCAATACACCATGCAGTTGAAAGCTCTGTCGCGTCGTGATCCGTAATGTCCCATTGGCGTAGCGCCCGCAGATGTCGTCCATGGTCAGATACTGATCCGCCGTTAGCTTCCCACCAGGCAACTTCAGGCGGATCATGAACATATAAAACTTACTCACTCCCGTTTTATCGCGATTCTTGCGGGCATCCCGGTCCTCCTGCTGATAACTGCCGTGAAATTTGAGCAATCCTTTGTTCAACTCGTTGAAATGATCGGTGTTAGGATCCGCCAACTCGGCAGCCAGAGTGCCCCGGAGATAGTTACTGCTCGCTTTCTGATGCTCAACAGTAGATAACTTGGGCGATTCCGAATGCCCCGACACCTCAGGAGCAACACTAGTCCCAATCCTCGCTTCACTCGCACCGTGCATCATTATCTCTTCGCTCAAATGCGTTTTGTTTCTATCTCTTCGTTTGAGTCGTTTTAGGGCCGTCCTGTTCTTCCACCCGTCCACAACTCAGACTTTTCCTCGGCCCTTTCTTGCATTTTACTGAAAGCCACGTCGCTGACTAGGGAAATTTTTATTATGATTAGCAAAATAGTGATGTTTTTTTTCGATCGGACAAATTCCCCCTGCGACGGAGGGTTGTGGTGTAGCAGTAAAACGGTGCAGAGAAATTCGGATTCTTGAAGAAACTGAAACTTGTGCTGAAAAATTCCCCCTCAAGCTAGCGAGTTGTTTTGGAGATCAGGTTTCTACGACTACGCCGGATCGCTTAGTACTATGGCATGGACTAGGTAAAATTTGCCTTTTGCGTCGGCCAGACCGTGGGGTATCCACGATACGCTCAGGCCACGGGCCGGAATGACTCTCAAGGGGAGCAGTTCCTCAGTCGATGCTAGGTTGCGGTTCACTATCGACCGGCCAGGATGCGAGAACCCTACCGGTCAAGGTACGACAACCGCTAGGAAGGAGAAAGGAGCATCGTGTCGGAACAAACCTTGACCATGGCCCCGCCCTCCCCCATGAGTTTCAGTTCCACAGACGCTCCAACACCGACTTTGGGATTTCTAACCATTTTACAGGACGTAACCGGCTGGATCGGGGGGTATTTGGTGACCAACAGTTGGGGAAGGCCCCTGGAGTTTCGCCTTACTACCGCTGTGCAACCCAACCGTGTCCAGAAGGCACTGTATGGTCCGACGCTCCAAGAATATGTGTTTGCTGATTTGATAGGTAAAACGTTGGTCGAGAAGAGCAGTACCCCAGTCTCGTTACTTGTTACGGATAAGCCTCCACTGTGGACGCTTCGTAAGCGAATATCGACCCCGTTGGCCATCGTTCGTTCCACACCGGAGGAGGGATTGGCCTGTGCAGATCTGATCCCGTTGGAGCATCCTCGAGCCCGCCATGGTTTGTGGTTACCGGCCCAGACTCGTTCGGATTGGGAAATAGTCCGGGCGTTGCTGGACCAAGTTGATCCTGCGTTGGAGCTGAGCGAACCGTTCAGCCGCATCCGTGAGGCCGTTGCAGAGGCTCGGAAACTGGGAGCCCATCACCGTGCCGCCTGAATTGTCCCAATCACATCCCTGCGAAGACCCAGCCCCGATTCCGTCCAGCAGCGGAGTCGAGCTTGAGGTGCAGGAGTGGTCTTTGTCCCTGCCGCTGCAGATAATCGAAGGAACAAGGTGGGGGATCTTGACGGCTCCGAGGTTGCGTGAAGTCCGACTCCTCGATGATGCACCGTGGGTTCGTTCCTTGGGACGATTGGAACCGCCTATCAGGACCGAAGGGTGGAAATTTCCAGCTCCTCTGCTCGAGTCAACGCAACCAGCCCAACCGTCGGCGGAAACGCTGAGCGATGGGGATCCGCCTTTGCCTCCCCTTCCTGACGTGGAAACGGACGCATTTGGTGGACATCGCATTCGACTACAACCGACCGCCGAGACGGTTCATGTCAAGGACCGCTTGCTGTTTTTGTTGCAACCGCCTCTCGATGGTCTGTTCCAGGGACGGCAACTGCAGGTGCCATTCGCGCCGTTCCCGTATCAGTTGGAGGGGATCGCCTTTTTGGTACCCCGCTCGGCAGCGCTTCTGGCCGACGAGATGGGTCTGGGCAAAACGTGTCAGGCCATTTTGGCCTTGCGACTGCTTTTCTATCAAGGTGTTGTCCGGCGTGCTCTGATCGTTTGTCCCAAATCTCTCGTACATAATTGGACTCGGGAGCTGAAACTCTGGGCCCCCGATATTCCGATCGAAGTCATCGAAGGGGAACCGGAGCAGAGGCGCACCGCCTGGTTGATCTCCAACTCCCCGTTGAAGTTGGTCAATTATGAGACTCTAACCCGTGACGTGGAATGGGCCACAGACAGCCGGCTCTTTTACGATGTTGTGATTCTGGACGAGGCTCAACGCATCAAAAATAGGGATTCCAAAACCGCACAGGCTGCCCGCGCCCTACCTCGTGCTCGCAGTTGGGCTTTGACCGGCACACCAATCGAAAATCATCCCGATGATCTGGTACATCTTTTTGAGTTCCTCGACCCAGGTCGGATTCCACCGAATACACCTCCTAAGCGATTGCCGCTGTACACGGCGGACAGTATTTTGCGTCGAACCAAGGAGAGCGTCCAATCCGACATGCCGCCGAAGATATTTCGGGACGTTCATGTGGATCTGACTCCGGCCCAAAGGGATGCGTACCGCCGAGCAGAGGAGGAGGGGGTCGTCCATCTCAATGCCCTGGGAGACACGATAACCGTTCAGCACGTTTTTCAACTGATCATGCGTCTCAAGCAGATCTGCAATTTCGACCCACTCACAGGGGAAAGCGCCAAGCTGGAACAACTACGCATGGATATGGAGGAGATAGCAGAAAGTCATCATAAAGCCCTCATCTTTTCCCAGTGGGTAGAACCCTTGCAAATTCTGGCTCGCCACTTGGAACCGTTCGGGCCGTTACAGTATCATGGGCGCATTCCGCCGGAGGAGCGTCCGGCTATTCTGGAACGTTTCCGTCAGGATCCCCACTGCCATGTGCTGCTCATGAGTTATGGCACCGGCAGCGTGGGACTGAACCTGCAATGTGCCAACTACGTGTTCCTATTCGATCGCTGGTGGAATCCGGCTGTCGAGGATCAGGCTATCAATCGTGCGCACCGGGTGGGACAGCGGCACCCCGTCACTGTCACACGCTTCCTCACCCAAGACACCATCGAACATCGCATCGCGGAAATCCTCGAATCAAAACGCAAGATGTTCCTCGATCTCGTGGCTCAAGCGGATAAACCGTCACGCTTCGGCCTGACTGAGGAGGAGATCTTCAGCCTCTTTGACATCAAAGTGCGTCCACGCCGCCATCCTCATACGATCAATCCATGACAAACGGAATGGTATGGTTTCCGCGGATCACTTCGCCTTGCAACTGCCCACCGATCAATGATAGCTTCCAAATTCTGACAGAGCGCTATACTCCGCATCTACTCCTTGGAATCAGGTCACAGCATGATGCTGTACAGCAATAAGAACAACCTGACATCCCCCAAGCTGTGGATTTCTCGCCAGGCTCAACGCTGGGAAATGATGGTATTCCGGCAACCTGGATTGTGGATGATTTTATGCCTTCTCCTGGGTGTGATCCTACGTGTCATTGTGTATATATCGGATCGATGTTTATGGATTGACGAATGCATGCTTGCGTTGAATATCGTCACACGCTCCTGGTCAGGATTGTTGGAGCCACTGGATTGGAATCAGGGGGCACCATTAGGGTATTTGTTAGCTGTCAAGGGTATCACACAATGGGTAGGGGTATCGGAGTGGTCGCTGCGTAGCGTGGCGTTTTTCTGCTCGCTGGCCGGCTTGGTGGGGTTTGGCGTGTTATCCCGTCGGTTGTTACCACCATGGGCAGCAGTTTGGGCTGTCGCTCTGTACGCCGTAAGTCCGGGATTGGTTAGCTACTCCGCAGAATGCAAGCAATATGCATGCGACGCCGCTACGACCGTAGGCTTGCTTGTGCTCTGGGATTACCTCCACCGAAAGGGATCGTTTTGGAGCCTGGCGAGTATGGTCTTGGGAGGGATGGTGGCCATCTGGTTTTCCCATCCGGCAATGTTCGTACTGGTAGGGATCGGTGGATCGCTTCTGATGCAAACGTTGTCCCAGAAGCAAACCCGTCGCTATTGGTCCGTGGCTTTGCTGGGTATGAGCTGGCTGTTGAGTTTTGGAGTGTTGTATTCCATCCACCTGAGCTATCTTGTCCAGAATGATTATCTGCAAAAGTACTGGCAGGAGCATTTTTTACCGGGGACAAGCCTCAATCTAGCCGGCTGGCTTTGGGATCATGGACTGGGGTGGTGTGCGATCAGCGTGGGTCGTAGCGGTGCCCTTCTGGGAGGGGCCTTGGCCATTTGGGGAGGTATCGTACTCTGGCGTGAACAACGTGCATGGGCCACTCTGGTGCTTGCTCTGCTCGGAGCGGCTCTTTTCGCATCTGCATTGCGACGTTACCCCTTGGCGGGACGCCTGGTGTTGTTCCTGAACCCCATCCTCATTCTCATGATTGCACGAGGGGGGTGGAGTTTGTGGAACCTGTGCTCTCCCCGAGCATGGGGTGTCGCCGCTTTTGGAGTTCTGGTTGTTCTCTCATCCGGTGTGAGTGAGTGCCTTCGTGAATGCCGCCGTCCCTGTCGATCGGAGGAAATCCGCCCTCTACTAGATGTTGTGCGGCAACAATGGCAGCAGGGGGACAAAGTCCTGGTCTTGCGGGGTGCCCTACCTGCTTTCCTGTTTTACACTCAGGAAGAACCGTTTCCACCTGGGGTGGTCTGGGCTAACTCCGAACGCTTCGTGGGAGGTGAAGCTTGGGAACAATGGCAGCGATTATGCAACAGTCCCCGCCTTTGGGTGCTGGCCAGCCATTATCGACCGGAAGAGGAAGCCGTGATCACCGCCATCGCGGAAGCCACAACCCAACTCGTCGGAGCATGGTCCCAGCAGGGAGCCTGGCTCCGTTGCTATGTCCCTCATCGCAAGACTCAGGAATCCTCTACGAATATGAAAGAGAGTCCATTCCGCCTTGGTGACCAATAACGCCGGTCCTGCCGATGACGCCATAGCCCCCTTTTCCCCAGATGATTTTTGTAGAGGCATTGCGCTTGCACCCAGCTACCTCCATGGTTATGGTCAAAGATAACAGCAGTGCGTATCAGTCGGGAGCAAGCGGTATGAAGCATAAGTTGCACAACCGGCGGGAATTTCTCGGAAACGCCTTATGCACGGGCCTGACCCTATGGGGTCTGACTGGGTCAGAGCATACATGTGCCGCCCAAATCCTCAACGAAAGAAAGATCGATCCGCTCGAGTTGCCCCTAGACAAGCCCGGAGTATGGACCCTGCACTTCCGCTACAAGCCGATCCGTATTGCCAATCTCGAAATTTTCGAAGCCGGGGGACGACTCACGAAAGCAACTGTCTGGTATCTTTGGTATCAAGTGTACAATATGACGGGAGAGCCACAGATATTCTTTCCGGAATTCGAATTAGTCACCAAAGACTTGAACACCTCCCACTTGGATGAAATCCACCCCTACTTGGTCAGTCAAATCGATCGTATCGAAAATCCCACCGGTGAACCTCGGCTGAAAGTCCACTCGAGTATCGACATTTCCAAGCGTCCGATTCCACCTAGCAAGCCGGATGCCGTTCCGATTACGGTCAGCGGGGTAGCCGTGTGGACGAATCTGCAGCGTCAAGCAGCGGGTACCAACCGCTTCAGCGTGTACATCACGGGCCTGTCCAACGGCTTGGCGGTGGAAGAGTCGCCGAATGGCGAGCGGATCATCAAACGGAAAACCCTGCAAATCCATTTTGTCCGACCCACCGATGATCAACGCCAACGGACCGGCGACATCATTCCCGATGAGGCCACCGGACCTGCCGAACAGTGGATTTACCGCTCGGCCAGTGTAATCCGAAGAGACAAGAAGAAAGCGGAGTGAAAACCGGCCCCAGGGGCTTTTCCATCTACACGGGGAAGAGTTGATATCAGCCCAGGGAAGAAAAGGGGATCTAAGACTTTTGAGAATGATCCGAAACGCGACGTGCCAACAAGAGGCATAGCCGCTTCTCATCGTGGGTCAGTAGGAGAAAAGCGGTATCTGAAATTCCCGTTGGCAGGGAATGCCGAAGCGCCTGTTGACAGTGTCTCTCCCAAAGTGCCGCATCGAGAGAGGAGCCACACTGCACCACTGTAACCGAGGCAAAAGGGTACCGGGCTAGGGTACGACGTAAATGACGGGAATCAGGAGGCATCCTCTCCAACACCTGATAGGTATCTGCAAGCGGAGTAATCCGCGGACGGTCAGCGGTCAGCAGCGTGGTTTGGGGATGCAGGCGGCCGGCGTTCAGATCGACCGCGAGTAAATCCAGGAGTCCCGCGCGAACCACAGCAGGTGAAGGATGGTAAACATAACTCCCCAGCGGGGCATACAGCGGTGTTGGGGATAGCTCACTGGCTTCCAGAGAAACCACAGACGATCCGAGATACCATCCGGATGTCATTCCGGCTTCGGAGGAATGACGTGGATTGTTCGATGGCATGTCAGGAAGCAGTATAGTCGCCCGACGTTGACAGCTTCGGAGTGGACCCAACCAAAGGACGCATTCCTTCAGCTCCCTGCCCACAGCGATGAATTCGATCTCCGCCTGGGAAAGATACGATTGGACCGCTGCCAGCGGAAGACCTGGCGCCAACTTCACTCCCCAGGGACGCGACGTTCCCCAACGGGACACCAAAACGGATAACGGCGGCTGATAACCCTCGGGATGAAGGTAACGTTGCCGATTCCGTCGACGATCGGGATCGATCCAAAGAGGAATTGTTTCTGCACCAATATCCGCCCAACTTAGACAATCGGCAAGCTCAGTCGTGATCTGCGAACTCAGTTGCCAGGCAGCCGCATTCGCTTTGGTTAGAGCGACACGCAAAGGGTCCCGATCGATAGCGTGGACATAACGACCGGTCTGAGCCAGGGCCAACGTATCGGCTCCCAAACCGCACGTCAAATCCGCAACCCGTGGGTAGGCGCTGTATCGACGGGCACGATACAAGGCGATGCGCTCGCCACTCGCCTGCTCCAGTGCTTCCCGTGTTGCATACAAACGTCTCCACCAGCTGGGGAATTTCTCACGTGCCGCTCGGCGGAGTAATGCTGTTTCCAAAGCCGTTCGCGCCAATTCCCGCGGATAACGCTTCTGAAGCCTAGACAAACACGCTAACACCGACGCCGGAGTGGGTTCCAACGCCTCGGCATCCCTAAGAACCTCTTGACCTTCGGGCTGCAATAACCTCTCAAATGACGCCAAATCCATTGAGCCTGCTCACTCCTGATCCGAGTCGCCGTTCCTCACTACGGGAAACCCATGATCCAGATCCAGAATCTCCCGATAAGCGGGTGAGAACTACTTACTTTCCCAAACACTGCAAGAAATCATGGTACTCCGTTGGCCTAGATCAGAGTCATGGAAACTCTTTCGCCAACAACCCGGGTCTTCCATAACTTATGATCACAATGAATAACATTCGGAAAACAGTACAGAGTGTCGTGGTCTGGCCCCGATGGAGAGGATGCTAGTACAATCCACAAAGAGAGATGTGATCCGAGAAGGAGTCAACTATGGGTAACCCAGCAGGTGTTCGGCGCAAGCAGCGGTTGAAGCGGAGAAAGCGGTACGAGAAACGTCTTGGTCCTGGTGCTTATCTACCCAAAGAACTTCGGGAAAAATTGCAGCAGGAACGTCAACAGAACCCCTCAACTTCTGACCGTACACCCACCACCCAGTGAGCGGGTTTGGCACCCTTAGTGATCGGGGTTTAGCAATGAGCCTACGGTAGATGTTAGCAGCGAACCTACCGCGGGATGCGGATTGGCTTACTCCGACAAGATACTTCCCATATCCTACTAAAACTTCCCATGTTCTATTGAATGAAGCTAAGGACCTGGGGGACGATCATACGAAGTGACCCACTAAGGATCAGGCAACTTGAGGAAATTATCGACGGTCCAGACCGCTTGGTTCCTGCAACCAGATCGGCTGGGCATCCAGATCTAATGGGGCAAACCTTTGGTGTTTCCAGAGTTCGACCGCCCAAGCTGCCATAGCGGCATTATCGGTACATAGATGCCGAGGTGGGAGGAACAACTCGGCCCCTTCCCGTGCACACATTCCTTCCAAGGCATGACGCAAGGCTTGATTGGCTGCCACCCCGCCTCCCACGGCCAGGCGACGCAGACCTGTTTTACGCAACGCTTGCTTGGCCTTGAGCACCAGCACATCAATCACAGCTGCTTGGAAGCTGGCGGCCAGATTGGCCCGTTTGGGTCCTGGAGGCGGGGGGTTGGTGCGCCGAGCATTCTGGCCAAAGCAGGCGTACAAGACGGCCGTTTTCAACCCGCTGAAGCTAAACTCCAGGCGTCCATCATCCGCAAAGGCTCGGGGAAAATCGTAGGCGGTAGGGTCCCCCAGAGCAGCTTCGCGTTCTACCGCCGGGCCGCCGGGAAACCCTAGTCCCAATAAGGCAGCCACTTTGTCGAAAGCTTCGCCTGCGGCATCGTCGCGTGTGCCCCCCAGAATCGTCATGTCCGTTGCCGTTTCACAATGCAAAAGCACCGTGTGCCCACCACTGACTACCAGGCCCACGCAGGGGAAAATATCCCGACCTGCCGCCAGGCGACACGCGAAAATGTGGCTGACCACATGATTCACCGCTAACAGAGGAATCTGCAGAACAGCCGCGAGCATTTTGGCCGCTGCCACCCCGACCAGCAAGGAGCCAACCAGACCCGGGGTATGGTGAACCGCTACCGCTGTCAACTCTCGCAGCGTGATTCCTGCTTGTGCCACAGCAGCATCCACGACGGGAAGCAACTGCCGCACATGCGCACGCGCCGCAATCTCGGGAACAACCCCTGTGAAAGGAGCATGCCAACGAACCTGAGAGGCCACCACACTGGAACGAACGTCATACTGGTCTGTGAAGACAGCCGCGGCCGTCTCATCACAACTCGTCTCGATACCCAGGAAGAATTTCATACATCTGCACTGTACAGAATATCTCGTTACCCACCCCTTCCCAACAGCAAGTCAGCGCTTCCGACACATATCCTGATTCCTCCGGTTTATGCGAGCTTTATGCCATGTATGAGCATTATACAGAGTATGTCTGTACATGCGCAGCACCAGGACCAACGCAATTAGGGATCCCCCCACCCGCATATGCTCGACAGAGCAAGGGGTTATACTCAGGCCGTGGCTCGAAATGGAATGGATAAGGGAAAAGGAAGAACTGGCAAATAGTCGGGGGGTTCTCATCCGCCAAGGAATAAGCTAACGCAGAGGACTCTTACTTACCTGATCGGTACCTCGCGACTGACGGCTTCTACCTTGCGGGACAGTTCCAGCCAGCGATCCCAGTGATCATCGAGCCCAAGGCGTTCCAAGTAAGCGATATGGGGACGTTCCCCCTCTCGTTCGCTCAATAACGCTTCAGCGGCATGAACAGTGGTAAGGGGTGAAATGATCATCCCCGGACACTGTTCGGGCAAATGATGCCAGGCAACAGCTTCCACCAAAGGATCAGGCAACCCCCATAATCCTAACAAGTAGGCACCCACTTCCGCATGGGTGGCTCCCAGGATTTCTTTCTCAGCCCTAGCCAGAGGTAAGTTTTCTCTTCGTGATAGCTGGAAAACATCGCGGTAGGCCTCGGGCAACTGACTGGCCAGTAGAAGCTGGCCAATATCATGAAACAAGCCCGCCAGTGTGGAATCACGCGTATTTCGCTCATCCATGCGCTCGATCTGAGCGATTCGACCCGCCAATGCCGCTACAGACTGACTATGCTCCCACAATTGATCGATACAGAAGGGCCTCAATTGGGCAGGGTTATAGCGTGAAAAGAGATCGGCTGCCAGGACCAAGGTCCGCGTCAGTTCTCCTCCGAGGACGCGCACAGCTTGGGAAGGTGTGGTGGCAGGACGACGCAAACCGATCAGCGCAGAATTGGCCACCTGCAGGAGTTTCGCGGCGATGCCTGGGTCCTGCGAGACCAACTCCCCTACCTTGGCCAGGGAGTAGTCCGGCTTCATAAGTTCATCGGCAATACGACTATACAGGGTGGACAAAGTGGGGATCTGCCCCAATCGTCCCACCATGGAAACGACTTCGGGGCTCTGCAGTAACTCCCGTAGGGATTGGGTTCGTTGAAGAGTTGCGTAGAGTTCTGCCGGGTCACAAGGTTTGGCAACGATCCGCTGGACCAGAGGTAACACCCGCAACAACAATTCCTGATCGCCAGGTCCAGCCATAACGATCCGAACCACGTGGGGGGTTCGCTCTCGGGCTTGCAATAACAACTCCTGGCAAAATCCCGCAGCCAGGCGAACATCAGTCATAATGATGGCGTAGGAGCCATCCTCCAAGCACCGAAGGGCTTCCGATCCACCACGACTATAGGCCGCTTGCCATTCCTCCTCCAAAGGTTCCATCAACTGCCGCAGAAAGCGGTGTAAATGGGGGTCATCCGCCACAAACAAAATCCGGCGGGGCGATGACTGGTCGTGTGTGGTACCAGATAAGACGTTCATCAGGCTACAGTCGGAGGAGGGTTGTAACCGGTCTGTGCTGGCAAACCACCCGTATGCTCTAAACGACATCTTAGTCTAGCATAACGCTGCGCCTATTGCGTTATCGACGCGATTTTGCGGACGACAGCACCCTCTCCATCCATCCTCCCTATGATTGAGCATAATCCCTACTTCTCCCATTATCCACATTATCGAGCATATTCCGTCCAACATGCTGCTTCATTTTGGCCACATCATCGTTATTTACCCATGCCAAACTTTTCGTTATTTACCTATGCAAAACTTTGTGCCGACTGTCCCGTTTTTCCGACAGGGATGTAGCAGACTCCAGCAAGAAACTTTTGGTAACGCTTCCTGCTCGGCGAACGGAGAAGCTTTGAGCACACAAAAACGGAGAAGCTTTGAGCACACAAAGGCGAGAGGAAAACACTTCGTGAATGAGTCCCGCAGGGGTAAAATAAGATGTGAGCAGAATCTCAACCTTGTACCTCTAAGAACCATCCATCGCCACGGAGTCTATCGCCACGGAGACTGGGGTAGCCTAATATTGCTGGGTAGGATCATTGGTTTCTGTAAGGGGAGAGCATGATTGGGCCGATCCGCACCTATACCGTCCTTCCCAAGTTACCTGAAAGCCTCCGTCCGCTACAGACACTCGCATACAATCTCTGGTGGTCTTGGAACGCTGATGCTGTGGCCCTATTCCGACGTATCAATCCCGACCTATTCGAGGCGCTCGATCACAGCCCAATCCGCCTGCTAGGTGCCACACCTCAATCGCGCTTGGAGGAACTTGCTGCCGACAACGCCTTTCTGGCCCACCTGGATCGTGTAGCCAGTGCTCTCCAGCACTATTTGAGTGCTCCCACCTGGTATACGACCAATTTTCCGCAAGATCTGAGCCTGTGGATTGCTTATTTCTCTGCCGAATTCGGAATCCATGAAAGCATTCCCGTTTACTCCGGAGGTCTGGGTGTGCTAGCCGGTGACACCCTCAAGAGTGCTAGCGACCTCGGCATTCCCCTTTGTGGTGTCAGCTTGATGTACCGGGAGGGTTACTTCCGTCAATATCTCAACGCAGAGGGGTGGCAACAAGAACGTTATCCCGAAAATGACTTCTTCACTCTTCCCTTGCTGCCGGTCCAGGATGAAACAGGAAAACCGCTGCTGGTGTCCGTTCCCCTGGCCAATCGGCAGGTCCGCTTGCGTGTTTGGAAAGTCCAGGTAGGCCGCGTGTCGCTTTATCTGCTGGATGCCAACATCCCGGAGAATACTGTCGAGGATCGTGCTATCACCGCTCAGTTGTATGGCGGAGATCAGCACATGCGGATTCAACAGGAGATAATGTTAGGGATTGGCGGGATTCGTGCCTTACGGGCGATGGGTAAGATGCCCACGGTCTGCCACATGAACGAGGGCCATGCGGCGTTTACCGCCTTGGAACGCATTCGCATTCTCATGGAAGAGCAAAAGGTGGATATAGACACAGCCTTGGAGGTCGTCAAGGCCGGCAGTTGTTTCACCACTCACACCCCCGTGCCTGCGGGTAACGACGTCTTCCCCCTGGATATGGTGGAGTACTACCTGGGAGATTATCTGCGCTCGATGGGTATGGACCGACAGCGTTGGGCCGAGTTAGGCCGGGTCCATCCCCAAAATGAACAAGAACCTTTCGGGATGACCGTTCTAGCCTTGAAGATGGCCAACGTGAGCAATGCGGTCAGCAAGTTGCATGGCGTCGTCACCCGCAAGATGTGGAAAGACTTATGGCCAGGATTACCCCCGCAAGAAGTACCCATTATCTACATCACCAATGGAGTACATACCCAGAGCTGGCTGTCTCCAGAAATCGCCACCCTCTATGATCGATATCTGGGAATCCAATGGGTCGAAAAACCGACCGATTTCGCCATCTGGAAGCGTGTTGAGCAGATTCCGGACGCCGAATTGTGGCGCACCCACGAACGGGCTCGCGAACGGCTGGTTGCTTTTGCCCGCCAACGGGTCAAAGCCCAACTGAAGCGGCGTGGGTCCCCTCCCAGCGAAATTGCTGCCGCTGATGAAGTCCTGGACCCCGATGCCCTGACCATCGGATTTGCCCGCCGTTTTGCCACTTACAAACGGGGCGATCTGGTCTTTCGCAACCCGGAACGCCTGGCCCAACTGGTGAACAACAAAGAACGACCCGTCCAATTCATCTTTTCCGGCAAGGCCCATCCCCGTGATCAAGGGGGCAAGGAATTGATCCAACGCGTGGTCCACTTCTCGCGCCGGCCGGAGTTTCGCCGCCGTATCGTATTCATCGAAGACTACGACATGAACGTCGCCCGGCATCTCATCCAGGGTGTGGATGTGTGGTTGAACAATCCGCGCCGACCTTTGGAAGCTTCCGGAACCAGCGGTATGAAAGCCGCAGCCAATGGCGGATTGAATCTCTCCATCCTCGATGGCTGGTGGTGCGAAGGTTATGACGGTGACAACGGCTGGGCCATCGGTGCCGGCGAAGAATATACCGATTTGACCTATCAGGATGAAGTCGAAAGTCGAGCACTTTTGGAAATCATCGAAAACGATATCGTACCTACCTTCTATCGCCGTGGCGCTGATGGCTTGCCCCGGGAATGGATCCGGCGGATGAAACGGAGTATCTTCACCCTGGTTCCCTTCTTCAACACGAACCGTATGGTGGAAGAGTACACAGAAAAGTGTTATCTCCCCAGTCATCGTCGGTCTTTGCAACTTATGGCCGACCAGGTTCAACAGGCCCGAGCTCTGGCAGAATGGCGTCACCGGCTACGCAGCAACTGGAACAAAATCCGTATTGTGCAGGTCGAAGCTCCCACCCACGAAACCCTCCGGGTCGGTGCTGAGTTTCCCGTCAAAGTACGTGTCGATCTCGGTCCGTTCCGACCGGAGGATGTGGATGTGCAACTCTATTACGGTGCTCTGGATGCGGTCGGCGGTATTGTGGATGCCCACACCGTACCGCTCCAGCCGAACCACAAATTGGACAATGGGGAACTTCTGTACACCGGGAGTGTCCCCTGCTCCGCCAGTGGCCAATTCGGCTTCAGTGTCCGGGTGTTACCCAAAAATCCCCTCCTACCCCACAGCTATGAACCTGGTCTGGTCACGTGGGGCTGACGCTCAATAGCTTCCCCCGACTACTCAGACCGGACCATCGCAATGTACGAATGGGTGCGGCTGCTAATAGGTGGCTCGTCCACCGCTGATGTCAAAGCAAAAACCGGTGGTAAAACTACACTCGGGACTGGCAGCATAGTGAACCAAGGCGGCTACTTCCTCCGGTGTGCCGGGACGTCCCAGCGGAATTTTCGACAGCATCATGTCGATCTGGGCCTGATCCAACTGCTCCAGAATGGGTGTGCGGATCACCGCAGGAGCCACACTGTTGACACAGATATCCCCTTTGCCAATCAATTCCTTAGCCAAGGACTTGGTCAGAGCGATCACGGCGGCCTTGCTCGCGGAGTAGGGAGCCATCTTCGGATTCCCCTCCTTTCCCGCGATACTCGCAATGTTCACGATCCGTCCGTAACGACGCTCGATCATGCCGGGCAGTACTGCCTTGCAGCATAAGACCAGACCGATTACATTGATGTTGAAAACATACTCCCAATCTTCACGGACGCTTTCCCAAACAGGAACATCCCGTCCCTTCCGACTTGCAACACCCGCATTGTTAACCAGGATAGATACAGGGCCAGCTTGCTCCGTCACTTCGCGGAAGACACGCTCGACATCGACTTCCCGTGTCAAATCGCCGATCAGAGGGATTCCACCGATCTCTGCTGCCACAGCATAGGCCGTATCGCGTTGGATGTCGAATACGCCTACTTTAGCCCCTGCCGCTGCCAGACGCCGACAGATCGCTGCTCCAATCCCTTGACCACCTCCGGTCACGACCGCCACTTGCCCGTCTAAACGAAAAAATCCCGCTTTCATGCTTCTCGCTCCCTCTTCACAAACAAAAGCGTCTATCCCGGTTGCCAATTCTTAACGCTGAACCCTTTATAGGATGATTGATAAGCTAAGAGTTGACAGCAGGACCGGCCAACTCAAACTGAACATCTTGATATCCCGTTGCGTTTTCCTTCCGCAGCCCTGATCCCACGCTGATCCCACGCGGGGGGAGTACAATGGTCGATGGAGGCTCAGATCACTTTACCACCATAAGCGATCGGGGTTTGGGTAGTGGATCTGATTTGACTACCGCTAGCGAATTTCCTTGGTATCGGTCAAAATCCATTGTCATCGTCCACCTCGGGACGTCACAATAGAGTGAGATCAATGTTTTTATGATGGGATAGAAAGGGAAATAAGGGTAGTTCAACTGCCCCAGTGGACCAGCGGACCGCTTCCTCGACTCACGGATACTGACAGTCCATGAAATCGACGCGTAGTGGTGACGGAGAACGGGCCTTAGCCGTCTTCATCGACTTTGAAAACTTGGGGCTAGGCTTCCAGAATCGCCGAGATCGCTTTGACATTCATAAAGTCCTGGAGCGACTGGTGGAAAAAGGGAAGATTGTCGCCAAGAAGGCTTATGCGGACTGGAGTCGCTTCAGCAGTTACACCACCGCCTTGCATGAGGCGGCCATTGAACTTGTCGAGATTCCGCGGCGTGGGGTCAGTGGCAAAAACTCAGCCGATATCCGCTTGGTAGTCGATGCCATCGACCTGGCTTACTCCAAGGATCACATCGACACCTTCGTGATTGTCTCAGGGGACAGCGATTTTTCCCCTCTGGTATCCAAGCTCAAGGAATTGGGCAAGCATGTGATCGGTATGGGATTAGCAGATGCAACTTCGGACCTGTTGCGCGACAACTGCGACGAGTTCATCTACTACGAAGACCTGGATCGAGCCCCGATCATTCCGGTGAGCATGAACGAAAACATCCCGGAACGCAAACGCAAGGCCTTCGCCTTGTTGCTCGAGTCGCTTCTGGCCCTCCGACGCGAGAATAAAGAGATCATCTATCCCTCGATGATCAAAGACACGATGAAGCGGAAAAAACCTTCCTTCAATGAGGAATACTACGGCTATCGGACTTTCAGCGAATTTCTGGAAGATGCCCAACGGTTGGGCTTGCTCGAGCTGGAAATGCATAAGCCGAGCGGAATGTATATCGTGACCCGATTTGGTTTAGAGATGACCAAGCCCGGGGGTTCCACCATAGAACCGTCAGGACGTTCCACAGTAACGTACTCGGGCAGCTCCACCAGTTCTTCGGGAAGCGGCGAAACAGGCAAATTCACAACGTCCCGAGCGGTAGAGGGCGACCGTCCTAGCACCATAACCCGAGAGCCCTATTCGGAAGCCCAGTCCGAACGTCATACCGCGACGGCCCGAAGTGGCACCGCGTCTTCTTCCACTTCTCCCATGCCCAAACACGCTGATCTCGAGGAGCCGCTCTCCCCCATCGACCGTCCCTTAGGCAGGGCCTTGGTCGAGGAGGCGGAATGGGATGATGAGGATTTGGATCAGATCCCCAGTTACGGCGTCACGCCTCCTCCCACAGTAGGACTGAGAAGCCGGTCCTCCCAGACGGAAAAAGCCAGTGCCCGCACACCGGCCGCTTCCCAAACGGGCCGACTCACGGAAGCACCTGGCGGAAAAGGAAATATCACCCTTCCGTCAGCCCCGCGCAGTAGCCGAACACCCTCAGCTCCCCCTAGCCCGCGCAGCAGTTCTGTCCCTCCAACGGGTACATCCCGCAAAACCGCTTCACGCAAAGGAAAACACGGTGGGGGCGGTGCGCCCACGGGTGGCCGCCGGAGCGGATCACGCAATGGCGGCTCCCCTGCGACTCCATCCATCAAATATCCCCCTAACATGAACGCCCCGAACGCCGAGCCTCCGACAGATACCGGACCCAGTTCCCCTGCGACGAGAGAACTGGGTGCTCCAGACCACCCCACCTCGACTTCCGGAAAGCCTATTCTGCCTGGGGACACGCCACTCGAGATCGACGAGGAAGCCGAATTCCGAGCCGGGCTGGAAGATTGACCCAACCTGAGCTCTCGACGTCCGCTACGATCCTTATTCTCATCATCTTTTCATCCCTGGCATTTCCTCAGGACCACTCCCCCTTCTGCTGAGGAGTTCCTAAACTTCGCAATAACCTCCAGCATTTTCTGAGGTTGAGGTAAGCAAAGTTCTCAGGTGCCAGGCCTGAATGTCTTGACCGAGGGATCCACCCGTGCCCATCCTCTTCGCGTTCACTCTTTTTGTAAGTGCCTCCCTCCTGTTCATGATTCAACCGATGGTGGCCAAGATGATCCTTCCCCTGTTGGGAGGCAGTCCGGCAGTGTGGAATGCCTGCATGGTGTTTTTCCAGGCCCTACTGCTGTTGGGCTATCTCTACGCACATCGCATCACCCAACGGCTGACACCATGGAACCAGTGGATCCTTCATCTGGTGGTGATCGCTCTTCCTTTCGTGAGTTTTCTCCTAGCTATATTGTTTGGATCCCGGCATACACCCATCGCCATTGTGGAAAGTCTGGCACCCGCGGGGGATGCCAATCCCGTGCTGAATGTCCTGGCTTTGCTCACCGTGGCAATCGGTCTGCCCTTTTTCGTGATTTCCACCAGTGCCCCTCTGCTCCAGAGGTGGTTCGCTTACACCGGTCATCCCTCGGCACGGGACCCCTATTTTCTCTACGCAGCGAGCAATGCAGGCAGTATGCTTTCTCTCCTCGGCTACCCCTTGCTCATCGAGCCGAATCTCAGTATCACCGGTCAAGCGTGGTTGTTTGCGATCGGTTTTGCCTTACTGGCGTCGTTGGTGTATCTTTGCGGTCATGCAGCGACCCACCCGGTGAGTGTTCCACCCCCGAAAACCCTCACAAACCCCACGGGAAGCAAACGCAAAAACGGTTCCCCGTTCCGTCCAGTCGGGAGCGGAGAACCCTCCACCTCGTCCAACGGCCCTGAGACAGACCCACCCCCATCGCTGCTACGAAAAATCCGGTGGATTGTCCTCGCCTTCGTCCCTTCCAGTCTCATGCTGGGGGTCACGTTCCACATGAGCACGGACATCGCCAGCATCCCCCTGATGTGGGTCATACCCCTCGCTCTGTATCTGCTTACATTCATCATTGCGTTCAGCCGTCTGCCTGCTTGGTTCCGCATAGTGATTGGCAATTTCGCCCCTGTGATGATTCTACTGCTGGTATTCACCATGATTTCCAAAGTGGTAAGTGGACATATGGGATTGGAGATTTTGTTACATGTTTTGACGTTTTTCGCCGTCGCTCTGATGTGTCATTACGAGTTGGCATACGATCGACCAAGCACAAGTTACCTGACGGAATTCTACTTGCTCATGTCTGTAGGTGGAATGCTCGGAGGTATTTTCAACGCGATTGTCGCTCCCTTGGTATTCAAGCATGCTTTCGAGTATCCTCTGGTACTAGTCCTAACCTGTTTGCTGGTTCCCTCGTTGAGCCAGATGACAGCCGCGAGAAACCCATCCACGAATCTACCCGCTTCCACCAACACCTGGACACACGCAACAACAAATTCGATCGAAAATCGACGATGGTACCAATCGAAGTGGCTATCCTGGTTAATGGACCTTATCATCCCGGTGCTGGTTTACTTCGCCTTTGACTTCATCTATAAACTCCCCGGAAGTGATTGGTACGTGGCAGAAGTTCTCAATGGAAGTGAAAGTGGAGGTTCGGATACTTTCTGCCGTATTGTGATCTCTTTATCGGATAATTTGAATTTGGCACCACAGACGATTATCGCCATTCTGGTCTTTGCTGTACCTGTGATGGTCTGTTTCTTCTTTGTAGATCGTCCTCTACGGTTTGCATTGTCTGTGGCGGCGATTTTGATGCCCATGAAATATCAGGACTCTGTGATCGGTTACGTTCATGTGGAACGGAGTTTCTTCGGAATTTTGAAGGTGGAGAAACGGGGGACATTCAATCGTCTTATTCACGGCACAACTCTCCATGGTACGCAATTCAACGAAGAATTTGTACGGCACTGGCGCGATGACTTGCAGTTTATGATTCCGAACTCCCCTTGGGATGTCGTCGTCATCTCTGGGGCGAATTGGCATTATGATGTGCGTCAGGAACCGTTGACCTACTACCATCGGACGGGTCCGGTCGGTGCGGCTTTCCGAGAACTCCGCACACGCAAAGGCGGAGCCGATGCCAAAGCACCCGTGGCGATGGTCGGTCTGGGCACAGGAAGTGTTGCGTGTTATGCCCTACCGGGTCAGAAACTGGTCTTTTACGAGATCGACCCAACGGTCAAGAGTCTGGTTGCCGACTCGGACCGCTTTTTCACCTATGTGCGTGACGCACGGAATCGAGGCGCCGATATCATCATCCGTATGGGGGATGCTCGCCTCAAGCTGAAAGAGGATTTCGATGCCCGTTATGCCTTGCTCTTTGTGGATGCGTTCAGTTCCGACGCCATCCCCGTCCACCTGATTACGCGGGAAGCGGTGCAATTGTATATGGATCGCCTGACAGACGATGGTATCTTAGCCCTGCACATTTCTAACAAATATGTGGCTTTGGAACCCGTTGTTGCGGCTATTGCTCAAGACTTGGGACTGGAAGCGCGCATCTGGAATGATTCCTCGGAACGTCACATCGGCAAGACAGCATCCAGTTGGGTCGTTCTGGCCCGTGACCTCCGGACGTTGGGGACGCTGGGCTTACCTCAGGAGGATCAGCAGAAATATGGAACCGACTTCCGGCCCCTCCGTCCTCTGAAAAACATGGAGGCCTGGACGGACGATTATGCCGATGTGTTGCGGGTCATGATGCTCGACGAGGTTCGACGCCTGCGGAAATTGTTCGGCCTGCCCACCTACCGGGACGAGGATTGAAGCCTACCGATGTTCCACGAACGAGCGCTTCCTCGGAGACTCCGATTTGTACCCAGGAAGCTTTGCGGAAGTTGCTCCATCCTCTGAGGCAATCATGACACGCCGTGGCTGGTTCCGAATCGGGGTGGTGGGCATTTCCGCCCGGGCTGCCGTGCAATCATTAGCTCGAGTCGGTTGCTCCGCTTGGGCTATCGACCTTTTTGCTGATGCAGACTTACAACGTCTCGCAACGGTCCGCAGATGTCCCACCCAGGATTATCCCCATGCCCTGCCCCAACTGGCCACCCACTTCCCCTCTTCTCCCTTTCTCTACACTGGCGGTCTGGAAAATCACCCCCAGATCATCGCGGGGCTGATGACGATTCATGAATTGTGGGGAAATTGTCCGGAAACGGTCCAGGCAGTTCGCGATCCCTGGCAACTTGCTTTGCGTTTTCCCGATGGGTTCGCCCCTGTATTACCCCGAAATCAAGCCTGCCCCTCCTCAGGACAATGGCTGTGCAAACCTCTACGTTCCGGAGGAGGAGCCAGCATCCGCTTGGCCCAAGCCGGTGAAATCCCTGATGATCAGCATTACCTACAGAAATACATAGAGGGCATATCTGCCTCGGCTGTTTGTCTGGACGATCGCTGCCTGGGCGTGACGCAACAACTCCTCGGCCGGTCCTGGTTGCATACCCAAGGGTTCTGCTGGTGTGGCAATGTCGGTCCTTGGACCGACGATTCTGAGGTACTCACTTTGTGTGAAAGGTGGTGTCGGAAGTTTCAAAATGCCTTCGGCTTGCAGGGAATCTGGGGCTTTGATTTCATCCGGCACCGGGAGGGAATTTACATAGTCGAGATCAATCCTCGTTATCCAGCATCAGTCGAAGTGCTGGAACATGCCTTTTCCACCGCGCTATTCTCAGGGGATGTGCTCCCCGCCATGACACCGCGTTGCTATATAGCTAAGGCCATCTACTACGCCCCTTTTGACCTGCGTTTTCCCTCAACAGGCCCGTGGCTCTCCGATCTCGAGGCTGCTACGAACCCATGGCACTGCCCAACATATGCCGATATTCCCACACCGGAGACGGACATCCCCAAGAATCGACCCGTCCTCACCCTATTTGCTCAAGGTCCGACCCCGGCGGCTTGCGTAGCCCACGTGCAACAACTGGCAGCTCAACTCGACCGCCTTTTCACCCGCACGAATGCTTCAGCACCTTCACCGCTAAGACATAGTACCGCGAGCACTTTTGGGGAAAAAAGACCCTGCACATCTCACAAACCTAAATCCAGAACGGAAACTCCCTCCAGAACCTGCGACTCGCGAACACCTCGTGCACACAGTCCTGGTCTGGACACTGAGGAGGAACAGCTATGACACTCAACGAGATGGCTCAACGTGTGGCGGAGGAATTGGTACGGCACTCAGAACGGTATCGCGTGGGGGTCCAGAAAGTGGCCGGTGCCACGGTTATCGATTGTGGGGGGGCAGTGAATGGAAGTTTGGAAGCGGGCATTTTGATGGCTCGGACATGTTTGGCAGACCTGGGACAGGTCACGCTGGTTCCTTATCCCCTCGGCAGTGTCGGTGGACTAGCGGTGCAGGTGGTCACCGACGACCCGGTGCGTGCCTGTCTTGCTAGTCAATACGCCGGTTGGCGTATTCAAGTGGGGGAATATTTTGCGATGGCGTCCGGTCCGATGCGAGCCTTGGCAGCACGTGAGGAATTGTTCCAGCATATTCCTGGTTCGGAACGTGCCCCGGTGGCTGTCGGAGTCCTCGAAACCCATCTCCATCCCACGCCGGAAGTCATCGCCTCGATCGTGGCCAAACTGCCTCAGGATACAGAACACTTGACCCTCCTGGTTGCTCCCACGACCAGTCTGGCCGGTACGCTCCAGGTGGTGGCACGATCCGTTGAGACCGCTTTGCACAAGTTGCATGAATTGCACTTCGATGTGCGACAAGTTGTTAGTGGCTGGGGAGTGGCCCCTTTTCCTCCGATTGCCCGCGATACTGTGGGGGCGATCGGACGCACCAATGATGCCATCCTTTATGGAGCAGAAGTGGTCCTCTGGGTGCACAGTGATGATGAAATGCTGACCAGTATTGGACCTCAGGTTCCTGCATGTGCCTCCAGAGATTACGGTGTGCCGTTTGCAGAATTGTTTCGCCGCTATGAAGGCGACTTCTACCGGATCGATCCCCACCTCTTCGCACCAGCCGTTGTGGAATTCCGGAATCTGCGGACAGGCCGATGTCACCGTTTCGGTCAGTTTCTACCGGAATTACTGCTCCGTTCTTTTGGCCGAGATTGAGCAGACATAAAGACCGAGGCAGCAGAATGCGTGTCGCCATAGTATCGGGAGGGCGTGGCTGGCATGTGCAAGACTTACTGCGGGCAGCAGAACGTTGGAAGCTGCAAGCCGAGGTGCTGGATTTCCGTCATTTAAGTGCTGCGACGGGGGAGACCTGGAACCTTACAGCTGGGCCTTTGCAGGGCTATCAGGCAGCCTTGGTGCGGACAGTGCCCGCAGGATCGCTAGAACAGATTATTTTTCGCATGGACTGGTTACATGCGGCAACCCTCCAAGGTATCCCCGTGGTGAATTCGCCCAAAGCAGTAGAAACCTGCGTGGACAAGTATATGACCTCCGTTCGGCTCACACACGCTCGCTTGCCTACGCCGCCGACCTTTGTGGCTCAGAGGACTGAGGAAGCCATGCGAGGTTTCGACGCTCTGGGGGGAGATGTCGTCGTCAAACCGCTTTTCGGCGCTGAAGGGCGTGGCTTGCAGCGGATCTCCGACCCCGACCTGGCGTGGCGTACCTTCCGTGTCCTGGAAAACACCGGCCAGGTGATCTACTTGCAAAAGTACATCCCCCATCGGGGGTATGATATCCGCGCTTTTGTCCTAGGGAACAAAGTGCTGGCGGCCATGCAGCGACACGCCCCGAGGGGAAATTGGCGCACCAACATCGCCCAAGGGGGTTACGCCGTTGCCTGTCCGGTGTGTGACACCATCACCCGGCTAGCCTGCTCGGCGGCTCGAGCAGTGGATTGTACCATCGCAGGTGTCGATCTGCTAAAGGACTGCGATGATCGCTGGTGGGTTTTGGAAGTCAATGCCGTGCCTGGGTGGAAGGCTCTTTCTACCACTTGTCAGGTCGATATCGCTCAGGAAATCTGGCGCTATGTCCTCCAACTATCCTCGAATTGCCGCGGAGTGTAGCTGTCTCGAGTCACCAAGGAGTGTAAAAGCGGGGTGCGGGAAGGGGGCTGTTGAAGCAAGAATCGGTATGGGCCATCCTCGGAGATTCAGCGATGCCGCTGCCCGATGAGAAGAGCACCGCCCTCGTGTGTGTCGTTGAGGATACAACCACTGTAGCCTTTCACATCCAGACAGCCTGCATCTGGGAAGTGCTTGCACGCAAAGTGGGTAACGTCCACCGCTACCGGGACTTCACGGATGCGACATTAGTCGATTTCCTCCTCAGTGCTGCTGCTTGCGCCGAACCGCTCAGCCGCCCTTCCCTGCGTCTGGGGCAGCGTGTCTATCAAGCCGTCGCCGCAACGCGACAGGTGGTGAACACCAACACCAATCTCGGCATCATCCTTCTGCTCGCCCCGTTGACCGGACTCGATTACTCGTCCAACTGGGAACATGAACTGCAACAGGTGCTGGAGGCAGCCGATCTGTCGGACACACGGGATGTTTACGCGGCGATCCGCCTGGCTCAACCGGGCGGTTTAGGAAAAGTCCCCCAAGAGGATGTTCATGAAGAACCGACGCAACGATTGCAACAGGTGATGAACCTGGCAGCTAACTATGATCTGATCGCCCGGCAATACGCCACGGGATATGCCGATCTTCGTCATTTTGGACTTCCACTCCTGGAAGAAGCCTGGAAATATTGGGGGTGCATCGAAGCAGCCGTCATCGAATGTCAACTCCACTGGCTGGCCAACTACGGGGATTCGGCCATTGCACGAAAAAATGGTCCTGCTGCTGCCCGCTGGGTCCAACAGCAAGCACAAGAGGTGATACGTTTGGGGGGCTTGAGGAGCACCACCGGCCGACATGCTGCGGGACAACTCGATCGGAGCCTGCGGACCCCGGACAACCGCTTCAATCCGGGCACGACCGCCGATCTGCTCGCCGCTTGTCTATTCATCGCTCTGCGGACCCAAAGACTCAGACCCGACTCGCCCTTTGCCTGGTCCCTATCCTTGGGAGAGGACCGAGAATCGCTATAACATGGAACATACCGACCGAACTCCCTGTAAACTGATGTAAACTGAGTGGGGAGCTACGTTGGTGCCAAAGCACAAGACGTGCATGACCTCCTGGTGCCTATCCGAAAAACATCATGCCTCAGGAACGTTACAAAGTACGTGTGACCAAAGACCACCTGGTCTTCTGTTGTGGTCATTTCATCAGTTATCGTGGCCACCAGTGCGAGCGCCTCCACGGGCACAATTACCGGGCTGCTGTGGAGGTCGAGGGGCCATTACAGCAAGATTTCTATGTGGTAGATTTCATCGCTTTGAAACATTTGACCCGAGAAATCACCGATGAGTTGGACCACCACATGCTATTGCCGACCCGCAATCCTGTGATTCAGGTCGAGGAGCGTGGACCAGTCGTGTCCGTCCGTTATGCAGACCGCCAGTGGCTTTTTCCCCGTGAGGACTGCGTACTTTTACCTATTGAAAATACGACAGCGGAATTGCTGGCCCGCTACATCGCTGACCGCTTGAGGCACGCTTTGCAAACACGAGAGGGGTTCACCCCAGAAATCTTACGCGTGGAAGTGGAGGAAGCCCCCGGCCAAAGTGCCACCGTAGAGTGGCGTTATCCATTCGACTGAAATATGTAGGGTTCGTTTCGTCGGAAAAGGGCAGTCCAAACGATGGACCTCCCAGGCTCCCTCTTTGGTACGTCTCCTTCTGGTACTGGTACCTCCTTTCCCGTGCTATTCCGCCTCGTGTGATGTTGACAGCCGCTCGTTGAGCAAACGTTGGTAGATCTCGCGAAGTTGCCGCCGCAGCGGTTGGGCTCGTTCGTACAACCGACGTTGAGTCTCGATGAACGCAGCTCGACCTTCTGGAGTTTCGATGCAAATGGGTGACAAGCCGTAGGCCCGAAGGTCATAGGGGCTGGCACGCATGTCCAATTCACGAGCCTGGCGGGCCAGATCAAAGGTAGCTGCCAAGAGTGATCCGGGACAGAAGGGGGCGATTTTGTAGGCAAACCGATACAGGTCCATAGTAACATGCACGCAGGCCGGTTGATCAAACTCTATGGTTGTTTGCCGAGTCAATTCCCACCGATTCAGTGGTCGAGCCGCCGGTGTGAAAAACCGATAAGCGTCGTAATGGGTACAACGGAGGGATTGCTGACGCACAAAGTCATGGATGGCTTCTCGACTTAGTCGTAAAGGCACGTAGGAATGGCGGATACAGGGTTCGTGATACACCATGGCCCACTCATGCAGGCCCAAACAATTCCAGGCAGGTTCGCGATTTTCGACCGCTTCCAGATACCGGACCGCCCAGCGTACATAATCCAATCGGCGTGTAGGAAACGCTTGGACAGACAGCACCACCCCTCCGGGAATTACGTCGAATTCCCGCCAACCCACATCTTCTACTCGAGCACCGTGTAGGGCGATACCCCACCCGGGTGACCATCGCAATAGATGGCTAGGGCGATAGGAATAATACTCAAACAAGAAGTCATATACCGGGTGAGGCTCCTGGCGACTGGATCGCTCAACTCTGGCTTGAACCCATGGTCGGAGCAGCAACCAGTAGCGTTCCCGTTCCTCACGCCAACGCTCCTCCGGCCACCACTCATATAACCTTCCAACCACTCTGCCAGACTCCTGATCTTCACTCTGCCTGACCCCTGATCTTTTCAGACCCTCATGTTCTTTCCCGCTATCTCACCCTGTTTGGGGCCAATAACTTTCTGATCTCTGGTATGGATATTTTACTTATAGACCGATTTGGACCCATAACCTCGAACAAGCTGGATCCGATCGAACCGATGAGAACCGATTTCATATGACTCATCCATGAGGCAGGGGCTCGAGCACGTGAGCCGAGATACGGACGCGAGGCACAAATCGGATGTCTGCAGTTGGCGTCCCAGTGAAAACAGAAAGGCGGAAAATTGCGATCTTGTCAGCAATATCAAGTAAAGTTCCACCCTTCGGACTGGTGTTCAAAAAGAAGTATCACATGGTAGGCAGCGTTGCGTATCTGCGAGGTAGTACATGAGGTGAGAATATACCCACTTGCTCAGACCCAGCGTTACACCACTTTTTGTGAGCCGATTGTGGACCCAGCTGCGCAGTTCAAAACTCCAGAAAAGAAAAATGTCCCGCTCCAGATTATTGCTGTGTCGCCCATTCACAGCAACCATCCTTCACGGGACAATGATATTATAGCATTTCTTCGGAGAAAAAGCAAAGAAATTTTCCCCGATCCGGCGGAGGAAAAGCAAAGGAGCAGTCGAATTCTCCGACACACCATATTTCTCCAGTTATGATGAAAGAGTTTGATGTAAATACTTGCTAAATCAGATGTTACAAATAATGGCCCTGGCGGTTTCTTTGAGGCACCAAGAAGAGATTTTCGGGGAGCCGCCTGATCATGTCTTTTTCTCATTGTATTCTCATTTGGGAGCCCTTGCTAAGAGGGGAGTGGGACGAGTGGAAAAAGTACAGCGAGAATCAGAGTGATGATCATACTAGTACATCCCAATACAGCTAGAAGCAGCGTCCAGGACCGCAAGGCTTCCTCCTCGGTCAGGCCACCCATTTTGGCGAATATCCAGAAACCGGAGTCATTCATCCATGATCCCACTAGGGATCCAGAACCGATGGCTAAAGCGAGGTAAACTGGGTGGAAACCAAGCGACATCGGCGTGGATAGCATCGCACCGATGAGAGAAGCCGTGGTAATCATGGCCACTGTGGTAGAACCCTGGGCGATCTTCAGAACCATCGCAATGGCAAAGCCCAAGAGTAAGTAACCAAGTCCGCTACCACCCAACTGAGCAAAGTGGGCTTCGATAGCAGGTCCGATTTGGGCGGCTTTCAGCATCGCTCCGAAGGCTCCTCCTGCTGCGGTAATCAAAATAATCACTCCAGCACTCAACAAGGAGGTCTCGACCATTTCCAAAGTCTGTTCCCGGCCCGCCCGTTTCTGCTTACGGTAGATTCTCACCGCGATGATCATGGCTAAGAATAAGGCGAAGTTGGGATCGCCCAACATCTGAAACACAGGGCGAATGGCCGTAAGCTGCGCTGCCCACCCCGGTTGCTTCATTCCCGCTTCGACCGCCGTGTTGGCACTGATGAGGATCACAGGCAAGAGAATGGGCAAAAGAGACAGACCCAATGGGGGAAGTCGCTCATCAGGTAGAGGTTCAAACCTATGTAATCCCATCACTTCACGCATGGGAACAGGCATGCGACGATCGACAAAGGAGGAAAAGAGTAGTCCTACCGCTGCTGCGGGCAAAGCCACTAGAATACCCATGATAATCATCAAACCTAAATCGACCTGCAATTGCGCCGCAATGACCAACGGCCCGGGTGTTGGAGGGACTAACGTGTGGGTAATTGCCCCGCCTGCAGCTATCGCCATGATGGATAACAGGTAACGACGCTGCGTCCGTTGGTAAAGTGAGCGTGCTAGCGGAACAAGAAGATAAAACACCGTGTCGAAAAATACCGGTATCGCTAGGATATAACCACTCGCGGTCAAAGCGGCGGGAACGCGTTTTTCTCCTAAACCGCGTAGAAACGCCCGCACGATCCGATCTGCAGCGCCGCTTTCCATCATGCAAGTGCCAATAATCGAAGCCAAGGCGATTACAATTCCGAAATTCCCCGTAGCATTGCCGAATTCAATAGCTACCGCTCTAATAGCAGTACCCAAGCCTACTGGTGCCGAACCTGATGTAGAGGCAGGTCCCATAGTTGCCAACAAACTCACCACAAAGGCTGCGCTGATCAATGCCACAAAGGCATGCACCCGGAACACCACGATCAAGCCAATGATGGTGACAATCCCAATAACCAGAATCATCATTGGGTGCATGCCTGCCGCTCCTTGAGGACCCCGTTATTGTTGTGATCTCTCTTGTACAAGTCTGCACAAAGTAGCTGTTTGAGCCCAGTTATACGAACAGACCGAAGCTGGTTCATCGTCTGCGTTATGGAAACAAAGTCGGCGCCCACTGCATAATTGATATACAATTTATCATAGCCCAGCGACAACTGGCTTCGATTGCAGAGGTCCCCTGTGCTTGCGAGTAACTTTGACCAGTCCTGAGGGATTCAGTAACTCGGCGGGCCTTGATTCAGAAATGTCGGGATATTGACCGCCTCTGGGACAGCGTGGTGGCGTATTTCAACGCATGTTCCAAACGAAGAAAATCTGAAGAAACGTCCCTACAAAGGCTTAAGTTCACGCAAATCCCTCTCTATTTCATCCCGCTTCACTTATGGACAGATATCGCTTGGACCGTAATTTGACCGTTGACAGAGGAGAGAATGTAGGTCTGATCTTCGTTTTTACAAGATAACTTACCGCTCCATAAGGGTCGGTTGGGATTCTTGGGATCATAGATCTCCACGTTTTTGACCGTTGGCAAGGGAAGGAATTCCCGAACAGTTTCTCCTGCGACCAGTTGGATCGGTTTGCCCCGACGGGCTTGTCCTGCCACAACAAAAGTCTCCTGGATGATGAGCGTTTGTCCTGTCTGGTTTTTGATTGTTACCCACCCTGCCCATGCGACTTCGATGCCCAGTAGTAACCAACATCCCCCAAGCAGCCCATTTCTTAGGGTGTAAATCATACCTGAACGCTCCCAAGAATACCCACGGTAGGAAGATAAAGAACCAAATCTTTGGCCGCCTCCAGCTAAATCTTGAAGTCTGGCGTTTATCGTCTGTCCTGTCTCAGCGATGGATTTATTGCATTTATCAAGTTGATTACCATACAGGCTCTTCCAGATAGGAACGCCCCAAAGCCTGACCCTTGCGCCGAAATCAGAGAAAAGCCAGTTTCGTGGTGATTGGTGAGATGAGCACCAGATCGACACAAAACCTCCTTCCCTGTCGACTGCTGTGCAGTGACAAAATCCGGGGCGAAATGTTGATCAGGCTAGATAGCGTCAGAGAGAGAAAGGTTATCCGAATGGGCGCAAAGTTGGGAAAGAGCGTGATACTTGTGGCAAATCATGGGAGTAGAAAGTGAATGTTCTTTGGAACAAACGAGGGGTGAGAATGCACAGGGGATAATGCTTCCGGATCGAGCCATCAATTCTGCTCTTTCTTCATAGGCATAGGATAGGGCAACTCGGAACCTGAGGGAACACCTTGGGGATTGGCGCCTGGCAACGGGGTAGGTTGTCCAACAATCGGTGGATAAGCCCCAGTGGGGAAAGTCATCACTGGCATAGTAGATGGTAAAGGTGTAATGCCGGGCTGCACCAGGCATGCTTCACAATGAGCCGCAGGCAGGGGATAACCGAACTTGTGATATTTGTGGTGCAACAGAGGCTTGCGCGGTGGATAATAACACGCTGGGGTTGCATAAGGATGCAATCGAAAGCCCCAACAGGGGTGATGGCAATAGCATCCTGTACTTCCTACGAGCATTCCTGTCAGTATGAAACAAGCCCAACGCAACTTCATGATCGTCTCCCTCCATACTCCACGGAGATCAAGGGCAAGGAGCAGCCCTCGTCCGCATCCTACGGAGGCCCGCAGAATCCCTTCCTTCGCACCCCAGTGCTCAGGCCTGACCGTTTGGCGGCTGTTCCATGACCGTCTTCCCTACGATCATGCGCCATAACCACGTCAAGTCAAAAGCTGCGGAGCACGAAATCCAGCCATCGCGGGAAGGACTCTAAGAATTGCGCCTACCGCAGAAGACATAGCCTGTTTGCAGATACAATCCACAATACGGATCTGAAGGTTGCGGAAAATTGGACCGGGGATGTCAAGCCGGTCAGTAATGCGGATGGGTATAGGCAAGATTCAGTACCACTATGGGGGTACAGACAGGATTCCATGAACTGGCCTGACTCCAGAGGTTCAGTTCTGGCTCTCAAGGTCAGGTGAATGTCGCTCTAAGCCACCAGAATGAATACTGGATGGCTGATTACTTTGGAGTGCATTGAGCCAAGCTCGTATCCCCTTGACACGACCGTCCAATTTACTGAGGTACATACGTAGTCGGAGGCGGGGGTATATTTCCCACAGGAGGAGGCGGCAAAGTCCCACATGGTGGGGCAGCACTACCTGAAACCAAGCAATTCCTTCTCAAACCGCAACCTGGGCTTATCACGAGTACGGCCAGTAGTGACATGAGCAACCATCGCTGGATTCGATGCTTCATTGCTAACTCTCCCCCAAGCCTTCATGGAACTGATGCCGCTCCGGGCGGAACCGATCAAGTCCTTGGAATGGTGGATCAAACTACTATCAACCTAGAAGCCATCCATCCGAGTTTGGGCGGCCACTGAAGAAAAAGTGCGGTTTTTCCAGAAATGCAGTTCCAGAAGTACTGAAAGGATAGATTGGTGGAAAAGGATCAAATAGAGCGAGTATATCGAGGGATCCCGAAGAAGGAACACACACAAGGGTTGATGACACGCATGAACATCAAGGGTAGGAGAGCATTGACACTGTGGGGCGATGTGATCCGGCAAATCGAGTCACGACTCGAACCGCTGGGGTCTCAGGAAGTGCTCTGGGAGGAAGCCGTGGGCCGGGTTCTGGCTCAGCCTGTTACCGCACCCATTTCCTTGCCATCATTCGCCCGTGCTGCCATGGATGGTTTCGCCCTACGTTCCTCTGATGTGCATACTGCCTCCGAGGAGCAACCGATCACGTTGCGCGTACTAGGAACAGCCTATCCGGCACGGCCTTGGTCTGGTGTTGTCTCAGGCGGCACCACGATACGGATCATGACAGGCGCTGCCCTGCCAGAGGGTGCAGACACAGTAGTCATGTTCGAGGACACTGAAGTGTCCCCTGATGGACAGGTTGTAAGTATTCGTCGGCCGTCACCGCCGGGGAGGAATGTGATTGCCGTCGGTGAGGATGTTATGGCAGGTCAGCAGGTACTTCCGGCAGGTCGAGTATTGCGCCCCCAGGATGTAGCGCTTCTCGTGGCTCTTGGTCAGACTCGCTGCGCTGTCGTACGCTCACCGCGAGTGATGTTGCTTGTCACAGGGTCGGAGTTGGTTCCCCCTGGAGTTTCCCCGCAGCCGGGTCAGATTGTGGACAGTAACACCCCGCTCTTGCAAGCGTTGATTCCCCGTGACGGGGGTCTGGTGGTAGAGATACAACGAAAGCCCGATGACCTGGCCATCCTCCGAGCGACCATCCGAAGAGCTCTCGAGTGGGACATCGATGTGTTCTTGGTCAGTGGCGGCTCGTCCCTGGGGGATGAAGATTTTTGTCCCCAGGTTATTGCGGAAATGGGAGAGATGGTGGCTCATGGCCTAGCCATCCGACCGGGTACACCCACGGGTCTGGGCTGGCTATTCCGACCGGGAAAATCGCTACCTGTAGTACTCCTCCCAGGCAACCCCGTCGCCTGTCTGGTGGCTTACGAATTGCTCGCGGGAAGGATAATCCGTCACCTGGCTGGCCGTCCCACGGACTTGCCCCACTGCCGTGTCACGTTGCCCCTGAAGGAGCCCTGGTCTTCTCCTGCAGGACGCTTGGAATGGGTTCGCGTCCGCATAGAACAGAACCAGGTGGTACCACTGCGTCAACGGGGTGCTTCCTCGATTTCATCTCTCGTTATTTCCGATGGCTTCCTTCTAGTTCCCGAGGAAGTCACACACTATCCTGCCGGCACAATGGTTACCGTTTATCTCTTCGACACGACAATCCGACCGTGAATTGCATCTGCGATTTTACGCTCTAGCGTGGCATTTTACTCGGAACGGATGCTTCCTTATGGATCGTTACACTTCTGGAGAGTGGACAACTCATTTCTCTGACGGTTTTGGCATCGGTGCGCTTACCTGCAAACCCTGAACGACCCACTCCAGGTATTCGCGGGCATGCCGAGCCAACTTGTCGATGTCTTCCGCTTTTTCGGGCCGGGGCAGGAGCGGGACGAAAATATTCTCGCAGGCCAAGGGAATGGTCAGCCCCGTGAAAGCCACGGGCAGCAGCAGTCGATAATGATCGATTTCACCAAAACCGGGGCCACAATCCTCCTTCTTGGGCCAGAGTCGATGATCCTTAATGCAGAAGCTGCGGATTTCGGACACACAGGTTTGAATGTCGGCAATGGGGTCTTTTTCCAGATAATCTAGGACATTACCGGCGTCATAATTGACCTTGATATTCGGATGATTCACTTCCTGGGTGATAGCTGCACAGGCCTGACCCGTTCCCGTATCACCCCCATGCTGCTTGATCACCAGGATGACGTTATGGTCTTTTGCTATAGGGGCTAGAGCCTTGAAGCGGTCCACCCAGAGTTGGCGATGGTTCCCTTTTGTATGACCGAAGGTAAGGACTTGCCCAATTCCCGCTGCCCCAGCCTGCTTGATCCGGTGTGTGAGAACCTCCAAGCCATCCGGGGCTTCGGGATAGATCATGCTGAACATCAGCACGGGTTCGAGTCCCAAGTCTCGACATCGGGCGGCCAGTTCCTTCGCCTTGGCGGGTGGATCGTCTTTGGCGAGCACAGGGATATTCTGTCCATTGTCCTCCCGATGGGTAGTACCCCAAGCAACGTATTTGTAACCCGCCGCCTGAATACCTTTGAGAGCACGAACCAACGGGAAGCGGGCATAGGGCAAGGTCATGCAGGCGATCTGGAAGCGTGTCGGCGTCCCCGGGGCTAATCCCGCGTTTTTCGGTGGTGTCTGAGCTTGGGTATTTGCCTCCGAAAGTCCGTCACGGCAGTGGGAATCGGCCCCCCATACAAGTCGGGACTTGGCTGCCTTCCATCCTGCCCACCCTGTCAGAAGGACACCGGATTGCAGAAAACGGCGGCGGTGCATCATCGATCATCCCCCCGGCAGTGCCCCCAAAGCCTCCGCAAATCACTCCACCGGAATATGTTTCTCTGCACCGAGACACATCACGCTCGCCATCCATTGCCATCAACCCTGTTCTCATTTCGAGGACAACTGTGTGAAGCGAATGTTGCGGAATGTCACTGTCATGGGTCCCCCGGCGTGAATCTGGAAGGCGATAATCCCCGTCGGCGGCAATTTGTCAAAGACTTCATCGATAAATGTCTCGCCGTTGATAGTAATGGTCACCCGTTGGCCCACGGCACGAATCCGATATTCATTGAAGCCGTCTGGCTTGACAAACTTTTTGACCCGATCCGCGGGAGCCTGCTTCATCATACCACCGAATCGCTCCCCATAAAGGCTCCCCCAATACTGCTGACCAATGTCGGCTTGCGGTCCCGCAACGATGAATTTGCCTTTTTCCTTGGGGCCATCCAGCAATCGGCTTCGGATCTGAACACCGCTATTCCCTTTGGCATTCTTCAGCTCCACCTCAAAGGCCAGCTCGAAATCACCATACTGTTTTTTGGAGCAAAAGAAGGTGTTGAATCCGGGATCTTTGTCCGCGTGACCTATAATCGTTCGGGTTTTCGGATCGATTTTCCAGTATTGGGCCAATCCTTCCCAGTTTGCCGGATCGAGAAAATCCTCTGTGTCGTCCGCACGAAGCGAAGAAAGAAGTGGCAGTAGAACCAAGGTGGTCAGCACAGACAAGCAACGGAACTTCATGGCATCCTCCTCTGTATGGAGTTGAGATTCGTGGTAGGGGTTACCCTCCACCCAAACGTGCGATGGCTATACCACTCCTTAGGTTTATGATCTCAGATGCTCACCATCATCCATTGAATGCGCTTCCACGGCAATAGATAAGGGAAAAATTCCGGTGGCACGATGGGAAAGAGATTTTTCAGCTGGCTTCGTGCTGGCAAAACATCGTAGGTTCACTAAGCTCATCATCATCCCGCCTGTGCGAAACTCAAGCGGTTTCCTGAGGAGACTCCCACGTGAGCACCCCCAGCCTTCCGGCCGCCGTCGGACTTTCTCCATTAGTACGTAGTCTGGTACTTATCGCTGCAGCCATCGGTTTCCTCTTTGATACTTACGAACTGTTGATGTTCCCGGTCATAGGGGCTCAAGCTTTATCCGAATTGTTACAGGTGGAGCAAAACTCGACCGATGTGCGGCTGTGGGCCGGACGTATGCTTTGGATGGCGGCCCTTTCCGGGGGAATCTTTGGCCTTTTCGGTGGGGTGTTGGTAGATCGTTTCGGTCGCAAAACGGTCATGATCGGAAGCATTCTCTTGTATTCCCTCTCTCCAGTAGCTGCGGCGGGGAGTACGGCTCTGTGGCAATTCGTCCTATTTCGCTGCACGACCTTCATTGGTGTTTGTGTCGAGTTGGTTGCTGCGGTCACGTGGTTGGCCGAACTGTTCGAAGACAAACGTCAACGGGAACGGGCCATCGGCTGGACTTTGGCCTTTGCTTCGTTGGGGGGAATCTTAGTAACAGAAGTCTTCAACGCTATCGTCGCCTGGCTTGAATATCATCCCCAAGGGTGGGAATGGCTCAACCAGGTCGGAATTTCACCTACACCGTGGCGATACACGTTGCTCACCGGTCTGGTACCGGGGGTCTTGATACTCCTGCTCATGCCGTTTGTACCAGAAAGCCGGATCTGGCGTGAGAAGAAGCTGGCCGGCACCCTGCGACGACCCCGCATAGCCGAGCTGTTTTCACCGGAACTGCGGCGTACCACCATAGTAACCACAATCCTTTCGGCTTGTAGTTATGGAGCAGCCTTTGGCGCTCTGCAATTAGGTCCTTCTGTGATGGTCGCGGGGCTGCCGGAGGTCCAGCGGGCCAGAGTGGAAGCACGGGAGAAGACCTCCCGTCTGCAGGATACGCTCAAAAGTCTCCCAGCCGAAGAACGACACCACATCCAGGAACAACTCCAGCAAGCTCAAACGGCGGTCCCTCGTTTGATCGATGACAAACGCGGACAGATGCAACGTTGGCAAGAAATCGGGGGACTGACCGGACGCATCCTTTTTGCCCTGTTGGTTGTTTACGTGGCCAGTCGAGTGCTCATTCGTTTGTTCCTCATACCCGGCTTGATCTTGTTCCCGTTGACTTATGGGGTGCTTTACTACGGCGACTTTGCCCTGTTTTGCGTGGCACTTTTCCTTTGCGGCCTGGTTACGGTGGCTCAATTCAGCTATGTGAGTGAGTATCTACCCAAAGTTTTCCCTCTCCACTTACGGGGAACGGGTAGCAGCTTTGCCACGAACATCGGCGGACGCATGATCGGTACCATGGCTGCCGTGATCAATACAGAGCTGCTCGCCCCGCTCTTTACGGGTGAGAACCCCCACCGAGTGGCTTGGGCCGCCGCCGTTATCGGCACCGCCGTTTACGCTCTGGCACTGCTCGCCTCATTTTTCCTCCCGCCGCCACGTCAGGAAAACGACTGAGCCTGCCGTCAGAGCCGGGTGGGCTGATCCCTCTCGTGTAACCCCGGCACGGACTGATCTGAACGCAGCTGCTCTCAACAGCCTGACATCTATTCCTGGGATTTTAACCTGCTGAGGCTGATCTGGGTGTAGATCTCAATAGCACACCCTCGGCGTGGGACTGAACCAGCCGGAAGTGTGTGGAAGCGCATCCATTTGCGGATCCAAGAGCAGTGGTGGTGCCTAATCACCGGGGGAACAAGGTGAATGATCGGTCATCTGGAGTATGGGAAGTTCGGTCATTTGATCCTTGAAGAACCGACTATCCGATCAGTTGGCGGAGTTGTTTGAGATAGCGGGGCACGGCAACCTTTGGCTCTTCGGCGGCCTCGTATTCCAGGGCAACATATCCTTGGAAATTGGCATCTTTCAGGATGCGAATGATGCGAGGGAGATCCGCCTCTTCTCGTCGCTTATCCGGACGGATGATCTCGGTTTTGACTTGAGCAACAATACCATAGGGCACGATTGCTGCAATATCAGCGTAGGGATCAGCGGTGTGAAAGTTGCCGGTGTCTACATTGACACCGAATGCTTTGCTACGGACTTGCTTGACCAGTGTGAGCAATAACTCCGGTGTCGCCGTGATGCCACCATGATTTTCCAGGGCCACTTTGACACCGATCTTTTCCGCATGAGCGCAGCACTCTTCGATGGCAGCAATCACGCGTCGTTGAGCTTCTTCCAGAGTATCACCACGCTCCAACGTCCCCGCAAAAATGCGGACTGTTTCCGCTTCCAACTGGGCGGCTCGCTCGATCCAGGCTTTCACCGTAGCGATTTCGGCTTTGAGACGTTCCGCATCCCGCCGACAGAAATTGTTTCCTACGGGCACACCGGAGATCGCCAAGCCGTGCTGACGGCAGCGATTCTTCAGTTTCTTGAGGTAGTCCTCGCTAGTCTCTGCAAAATAGTAGGAGGTCAACTCCACGGCGTCGAGTGGTCCCCAGGCAGCGATATCGATGAAGTCGAAGAGGGTCATCGACGGCTTTTTCAAATCCAGGTATTGCCGGTAGCTGTAAGCAGCCAGACTCAGCTTGAGAATCGGTTTGTTCCCCGGCCGTGGGATGGGATCGATGGCTTCCGATGTATGTATCCTGACTGCCTCACCCGTGCCGACAGGCAACGAAGAATGACCCCCCGAAGCACGGGAAGACCTGGCCAAAGCAGTGGCACCCAATGTGAGTGCTCCACCCAGAGTCGTGAGAAAATCCCGGCGGGATCGAGTCATGGCATAAACCTCCTGGCTCCAATGCATGGGCCTTGTTACCTAACGGCCATCCATTACCCTTCACCCTTCTTCTTACTGAAGAAGAAGCATGAACCTGGGAGAATCTTTCCTATTGAGCGTAGGGAATCCCAAACCTTGATGTACTCCTGCTCTCCCCGATTACCTGTTGCTCAAATCGAAACGGTTTCCCTATGCTCTCCCCGATTGCCTGGTGCTCAAAGCGAAACGGTTTCCCCGAAAACGCTGATGAATCACTCAATCACGGCATCTTTACTTGCAATGACTTATGGGATTCTGTAGAGGAAGAGGACTTCGGAGGGCCAACCGTTGCCATGCCTGATTCCACTCCTGCCACGTAACCCGACGGCGCAGATCATCGAAATCTTTCGCTAAAGCCAGCTCCAGATCCAAACGTTCCCGTGTAGCATAGACTTCGACCGCAGCTTGATCCAACAAACCCCGCAAGGCCAGGATCAACAGGGACCGCTGTTCATCATTAATTCCTTGAATCCAGCCCCATTCGACGATCTCCGCATGGATACGTCCCTCGATTTCTTCAAACGCGATGTGCAAGGCAAGGGAAGAAAAGTGAGGATGATGGAAATCGACAACTACACGTCGGCAACCGGTCTGGATGTGAGTCACTTGTATCGGCAGACTGTCCGAAGCAACGCGATGAAGGAGCGAGAGGCATTCCCGCTCGATGAAGTGATGGATTTCCTCCGTCACCCGTTGTAGTGATTGTCGCCAGTAGGTTTGTTTATCCGGAGTCTGAGCACGGCGCAACTTACGATAGTGTCGCGGGAGAGTTCCTGAGTGGAAACCCGGTCGCAGAAGGCCACGCATGGTCTCTCCGTGGCTGCCAATGACTACGGGATTCAACCGTCGGGATCGATTGGCGGCATATAGCCGCCAGTTTTCCTTGAGTTCCCACGCCATAAAACCGAAAATTCCAGGAATACCATTGATGATCATGCTGACTGTCCAGACGGAAATCCCCGTCCATTCCGCGATCTGAGGAACCAGTGGCCAGATCACCTTGTGGGATACCGTCACGACAGGGAAATGTTTGACCGGATTGACCTGAGGCTCGACTAAGAGGTAGAACACAAAGCGGAAGGTATAGGCGACGGGAAACCAGATCAGTCCGAGAAGAGCCTTCAGAACAACCCGGCTACGTGATTCTCCCCGACGATAGCGTAACCACTCATCTACCGCATATAATCCGCGTTCGACCCAATTGATGAGCCGGTGGAACCAGTCGATGAACACGCTGATGAGACCAGGAATCAGGTTGACGCGAACCAGCCGCCACCAGTCCGCTAAAGCCTCCGCGATGCGATCCTGGATCAACCAACCCCAGGGGGTGTTGTAGGCGATCGTCAATCCCGCCCAAATTACTATCCAGAGCCAATCGAGCAGGAACAGGGGGCTGACACCCACGAGGATGAGTGCCAACAAACAGAGCAAGGTCAAGATCGTGGGTGTCCAGAAATGATGAAAAAGGAAGCGGACCGGCCGGCTTTGCCTCAGGGAACGGAATAGCGGCGCCCGCCAGATGGCCCGCGGCCATTCCCAGAACACCCGCCGCAGTAACAACCCGGTCCACCACAGGCCCTGCAGCACATGACGACGAAAAGAAGCAACATGAAGCAGCAACAAGAAAAAAATCCCTACCCCAAAGATCGTCGGTGGAGCGACAAGCCACGATGGCTCATGCTTGGCGGACGTGGTTACGGCCGCGGATGAAGTCAACACCCCCGTCACGAGGGCGGAACCCGGCTCACTACTGTACCACAATAGGGTTCCATCGGATCCAGTAGCAGGGGGAGACGACCCAGAACCGACATCCTCAGGTGTGTACTCCTCCACGTCCCAACCTTCTATTCCTTCTTCTTGAGGCGAAGCCGATGCTGCACGAGGCGGCGGGGCAATCACTAGTCCTGTTTCGGCATCAACAGCTGCTTCTGGAGTCAGAGCAACAGCAGGTGTCGCAACCGGCGAGGTCGTCGCAGTGACTGCCGGCACAAAAAGGTGCACTGCTTTCTGCCCCAAGTGGCGCAACTCTTCAAGGAACATGAGGATCAAAAATGCTCCACCAAATGGCATGGCAAGGTACAAGGTGAGCCATCGGCCGAACACGGTCCCGAAAAACACAGAACTGAATCGCTGCAAGTTGCGCAGATAAATTTCACCCCGACGATATACGCCATCCAGGGATTCCGCCAGTAAGGCGTCGGCTCGAAGCAAGCCATCGCCTCGTAGCCATTCGCTGATACTTTCCAGGTCCTGCAGTTTGAGTGTGTTTCGGGCCACGGCATCTCGCAAGTGGCCGAAACGTGCGTAACCGCTCGTACAAATTTGATCCAGCAACTCGGCGATCAGTTTTTCTCGGCCAACTTCTTCAGCCACAGTCGTAGGGATCAAGCCCGCCTGGTGCAGACCTTCACGGATCAACGGTGCCAGGCGTTCGCGTATGGCTTGTTCCAGCTGTCCGATTTGATGGACAAAAAGCTGGTCCAGCCGCATGTACACAGCATGAGACAAACCGCTGCGCTGCATTTGACGCCGAGCTTTGTGCAAACTCATCAACTGCCGCACTAAGCGAACCTGGGGGAGAGGTCGGACAATGGGACGTCGCCCGAGCGTGAGGAGAAACTCGACCAGGTCTACGGTAAAGACTTCCCGATGGAGCGTGTTCTGCAATTTTTGCAACTCGTAGAGGCACCGGGCAGCCTGGGGCCATCGACCCCGTGCAGCAAGCGGTAAGAGCGCACGCAGGTTTTGCTGCCATTCTTTCTGTGTTGACTCGTCCCAGTTCCACAACTGGGCTAAACCCTCGACCACCCGCCGGAGCGAATTTTCCGCTTCCGCATGAGCATTACTCCGATCCTCCTCCGAAGATTCCAACTCGGCTCGCTGCATGTGGAGGATGGCCGCTCGGATCCAGTTCCCTCTTTCCGAGGCGGCCAAGGCTTGTTCTGTCAATGTCACGATATCCCCGGAACGCACGCCTTCCCGCCGAAGCGACTTCGCACATTCCGCCGATCTGTCCGAGACATGAGTCGGCGATGGCGCAGGCATTTCCCACCAGTGTTCCTCACTCGCAGAGGATCGACAAGATTCCGCCGCTCCCTCAGGACGGGTCTGGAGCAACAACTCCTCTGCAGCAACCTCGCTTGCCAATTCCGTGCGGACTTGATCAGTGGTCGGCAAAGAGGGGAAAAAGTCGTGCACACGGTCCGCCTCGAAGAAAGCCAGATCCAAGCAGACTGCGGAAAAAGTTCGGTACACCACCGCGGTATCAAGGTGTTCCGGTAAAAGGTGCTCTTCCTGGAGCACATACAGGATTTCACGGGCCACTGCCTGTCCCCACCGTTCTAGACGTTGCTGATACGCCCATGATGATCTGCCTTCTTGCTGGAATCGCTGGTCCCATCGGCGCATGACCGCCGCTTGAAACAATAAGCGCCAATAGACCCGCAGTTGTACTGGGTCCGGGAGATGGTCCACCAGGCGATCATCCGGAGTGGTGATCAACAGGAGCTGCGATTCTTTCCCTCGAAACACCGCCTCGGGCAGTGTACCCATGGCCTCCAGATCCGAACGGGATACCCAACAAGGCAGCCCCGAATGCAGCGGATAAGAGTAGCCCCAATCCGACAGATAGGAGAGAATCTGAAGCAAATGGCGTTCGCTAACCAGGCGTACAGCAGGCTCTACACGCTGTAATCGCTCTTGCAGTTCCAGAGTATCCACCGCCATATCTCCGGTTGCCGGTTAGCTCGTTTGCTGCTTATCCTTCCTTTAGAATATGCCCCGTGCGAAATCGTGGTTCTCCCCCATTGTGCTCATTCCGTGATGAAGCCAACTTGATTGTAGCTATCGTGAAACTTTGCAGGGGGCATAACGGTATCATACTAGCGTGCCGAACCTTCCCAGGTGGGATTCCGCCCGCGGAGCGTTCATCAGAATGGCGTTTATCAGAGCACGGGGTAGAGTATGCACCTGGAAACAGAACATTTAGCAGGGGATCTGCAGATGAGTCCGTTTCATCCCTATCAGCCCGAAACACACATTCCACTCCCCGTCGCTAGCCGTCCCCGGCTCTACCGGTTCATCCTTGTCTCTCTTTTGGTGCTGTTCGGGAGTGGTGTGATAGGGTTTCCAGAGCAGAGACCCCGCCTCCCAGAAGAGACCCGACGGTATCAGGTTCCTTACCGGTTGACCGATAGCCAGCACGTGCTAGTCCGTGTCAAACTCAATGGCAAGGGCCCGTTTCACTTCATACTCGACACAGGTGCGCCTGCTGTATTCGTGACGAAAAGCGTGGCGAAAAAAGTCGGGGTGAAGACCGGTGCCCAAGGTTGGGCCACCTTCGACACTTTTGAGATCGAAGGAGGGGTCCGTTTGACGCAGGTGAAAGGTCGGATCGAGGACCTAGTCCAATTAGACGGAATGAACACCCTAGGCTTGGCAGGAGTGGAACTGCACGGTGTCATCGGTTACAACGTTTTGGCCCGTTTCCGCATCGAGTATGATTTCACTGTTGACAAATTGCTGTTTGAATTCTTGCCAGACTTCGAACCACCGGATCCCGAACGCCTCCGAGTGGAAGGTCCCGATGACATTCAAATGATGGGACCTTTCATCAAAATGATTGCTGCCTTGACTGGAATCAAAGCCAACTTTGCAACGGTACCCCGCGGTTTTCTGGGTATTGAAGTCACCCAAGCCAATGGCAAGGTAGTGATTCAACATGTTTATCCCGGCACCGCCGCAGCCAAAGCAGGTCTGCAACCTGGCGATGTGATCGTGGCGGTTCGTGCCCAAACGATCGATGTCCCCGCGGACCTCCATCGTGCCTTGCGTCGCGCAGGCGTAGGCAGTCCGCAAGTCTTGACCATTGAACGTCAAGGGAAAATGATGGAAGTTCGTCTGGAACTTGGCCGAGGACTCTGACTATGCTTCAGAACATGTTCGCAACCGTGTTCCGCCGGGGAAGGTCGCTTGCGCTACTGACAGCTGTGGTGCTGGGATCCTCCACCTGGGCATTTTCGCTTCCAGCAGATTCTCCCCAGCCTGTAACCCCTCACAAACCACCCCTGAGCGGCAACCCGTCCTCCACTTCTTCTGATGCGGAAAAGAAACCTACCCCCATTGTCATTCCCTTTGAACTACTCCGCTCCCGACATATGGCCGTGCAAGTCAGAGTCAATGGAGCCGGTCCCTATCGATTGGTCTTCGACACCGGCGCACCCATGAATCTGGTGAGCAACAAATTGGCACGGGAAGCCGGTTTGCTCAAGAAAGGCGAGCGCCCCTTGCTGCCACTCTTCGGCATGGGCGGACCCAAGACCATTGAAACTCTCGAGATTGGTGCGATCAAACTGCACAACGTCCCCACTGTGGTTATGGACCATCCAACGGTCGCTGCCATGTCCCGAGTGCTCGGCCCCATCGAGGGGATCATCGGCTTCCCGTTTTTTGCTCGATACAAAACGACCGTGGATTACCAGAAACGTGAACTGACCTTAGTCCCCAACGGATATGAGCCGAAGGATGTCATGCAGAGCTTGATGGAAAAAATGATGAATCCTCCTAAAGGGAAGCCCGAACCGCGCGTGCTCGCCCCGGCTGCTTTGTGGGGATTCCAAGTCGACAAAGCGGACGACGACACGACGGATGGAGTCACCGTTACCCACGTTCTACCGGGTAGCCCAGCGGATAAAGCTGGGTTACGGGCAGGCGATCGCTTATTGACCTTGGATGATCGCTGGACGGATTCTGTGGCAGACACCTATACCGCGGCGGAATCCATCAAGCCTGGACGGAGTGTCGTGCTGGTGGTACTGCGTCAAGGGCAACGTCTGGAACTGACCGTAACGCCTCGTACAGGATTCTGAGAGATTTCTCCCCTGGGGGATACCAACCCTGAAGCACCGGTCCGGCAGTCGATGCCTCTTCTGGATGCCGGCAAGCTCCTAACGCTTGAGGGAGTAAAGTACCACGGCAGCGGCGATACGCAAAGCGCTTTCCTTATCGTAGCCGAGGCAATCCGCCGCCTTATGCCCCTCAATCGCACAGCCCACATCATATTTGCTGTAAATCACGACCCAGCGACCGTCGACCTGAATCCCCTCCAATAACACAGGGTAGTTACGCATTTCGATTTCTGGACCACTCCCATCGGCCTTTTCCCGACGACAACGCAAGTTACGCAGATCGATTCCCGCCTCACGAGCCATACGGAAAAGGGGTTCCTCTCGTCCATCGGCCCATTGACTTTCGATGACCACAAGCTTGTGATTGGGGTATAACCGAGCACACAAATCCCGGAAGGATCGATCAAACGCTTTCCAGGCTTCCATACCATTGCAAGCAGCATCGACAAACAGCAATCCGCCCGCGTTGAGGTTCGCCTGCAGAGTTTCGATTTCGATGTCCGAAAGTTGCAGAGGTTTGCGTCCATGCAAATACATGAACTTGAAAAGGAATAACTGTTCATCTCCGGGAGGCAAAACCACGCTGGTTTGAGCTACATCCAGGCGGGCGTGTTCCCGCAGATAGGCCATGAGGTTTTTCAGAGCATCCGGGGCAGGTCGGTCGCCGACATCCAATTGTGCCGCTCGAAAGTGACTCCGCGTCACGCCGGTCTCAGCACTTTTGGCAACGATTCGGGTTCGTGTCAACTTAGGTTTCGGTAGTTCCAGCCCAGTCGCATAAGCGACAATGTTGCGGGCCAGGCAGAAGGCTTTTTCCCCGCGATGGACAGGCCGACGGCCGTCCTTGGGCATGTACTTCGCTTCTTCCCAATAGCCTGCCAGAGGCACGGGGGAGAAAACACAAACCGTGCGGCACCCCCGCTCCAGGACCTCCAACTCGGGAAAATCCAACGGGGTGATTCCCGGTAGTATCGACCAGATGGCGTGTTCCGGTGGCAGGCGACGGAATGTGTTTTCGGGAAACAGTTCGTGCATCAGTTCTCTGAAGGAAGCAGCGAAATCTGCATCACCACAGCAGGCTTCCGCCAGCACAAATCCCCCCTCCTCGATATAGGTTTTCAAGATTTCCTTCTGAATTGCACTGAGACTGCCTCGACCCCCGACAATCCGACCGTGACCATTGATGTAAAGGAGGGGAGATTGGAGTAGCACACCCACTTCCTCCAAAACTTTTTCCTTGCTGGAACGACCTCCGGGTGCCAGGTCGTTGTCAAAATTCAATCGCCGGGCGTCGTACACTTGCCAACTCAGAGGAGCATCGTCAAACAGTTCCCGACTGCAAAACTCGACGATGTGTCGGACATCGTTGTGCTTACGGTTCCAATTCACCTGACCGCGTTCGCCGAGGGACAATTCGATAAGCATGCCGTTACGAAACTGGAAGTCTCCCCAGGCCCATTTGCTTATGAGCACAGGTGTTCGTCCCTTGGCGAGAAACAGCAACGAGAAGGAGGTGGAAATGATCGGAGCCGCATCAATCCCTCCTTTGCCGACGATCGCTCCGTTGGGGTCTTGCCGGCTGATCAGCCATTGGCAACCCTCACGATACCAATCATGCCGACCGATGAAACGTTCCCCCGACAAACGACCGAGTCTTTCGATACCATAAATGTTGTAGAAACTGGATTTTGGGGAATCAAAGTTGAAATGAGAGGCTACCCAGTTCAGACCACGGGTCAGGGCCTGATTTTCACTATAGATCCCGCAATGGGCAGCGATTCCGGTTTGCGGATCCAATTGTTGCTCGCTTTCGTCCAGTCCCATACCCGCAATATACAAGCCACAGACCCCGGCCACCGTCATGCTCAAACTCGGTTGCATACCCCCGATATTGGCTAAAGTGGCGTAACTCCAGGAGCCGCTAGCTGGGCCGTCCACTTTTTGCGTGCGGGTATAAAAGGCGCGGATTTCTTTCCAGACTGTCGGATCGATATTTGCCCCGGCTTGTTTGGCGGCATAGAGTCCCAACAGGGCGTACTGAGTGTTGGAATTGTCGGCCATGTTGGAAGGACCGGCCGGGTAACTCCAGCCCCGCAACTGTCCACCGATCACACGTCCGCGTTCATCGATCTGCCACCCGACACCGTGGCGAATGAGCCAATCGGCATTGCGTTGAATCAGAGGAAGGTCTCGTTTCTGGCGGGCTTCGGCGAAGACCATCGTTTGTAACCCAACCACATAAGTTTTTCGCGGTGGCAGGGATCGCAAGTAATCAAGAGCCTTGGCTACCGCAGGATCATCAGGTTTCACTCCGCTGGTCAGCAAAGCCAGGGTGGCCAGTGCAGTGACACCACCGTCCATATCTGCCAGCACGTTCAACACCACCCCTTCCCAATTCCCATCGCGTTGCTGGCTCTTGAGATATTTGACACCCATTTCAATGGCCTTGCGCACCTTCTCAACCAATTCTTCCTCGACCTTGACCCCAGCAGCACGTGAAGAGGGTTCCCGGGGACCAGGAGCGGACTGTTGCGGGGGTTGAGCCATTAGTGGTAACCACGTCGCTAGGAGTATCCCGCCTAGGATACTTGCAAGTCCTCCAAACTTCAGCGTGGAGGTAGCTCTCAGAGTTCGGATCATGGTTTTTCTCCCCCCGGTAGCGGGTCCCATCCTCTGGTCCAAGGCCTAGGAGCTAAGTCTTAGAAGCTAAAATGTTCCTTGCAGTAGAGCCGCTTGCGGGCTGTTCAGCAGTGAGTCTCCATCGTCAGGTCTGCCCGCTCGATTCCATTGTAAGCACCTGGAGAGAGTCAGGAGGGTAGGAGACTTGCAATCAGAGGTTTCTGCCAGGCCTGTTTCAGTTCTTGCAAAGACACCCAGATGCACCACTGCCCATCCCTGCCGGCGATCCGCAGACGGGGTTCCGCAACGGTGACGCCAATCTCCACCCAGGGCAGATCCTTCAACACGGAAGCCACAGCGTCGCGATCCTCCGGTGCCACTTCCAAGAGGAAGCGTGAGGGTGACTCCCCAAAGAGTCGCTCGACATTGCTCCCTTCGCCCGGGAGGAACCGCACATCGGCACCGACGTTCCCGGCAAAGGCCATTTCGGCGATGGCCGCAGCCAGGCCTCCTTCGCTCAGGTCATGGCAGGCGTGTACCCAACCGCGTGTAATCAACTCATGCACGGCGGAAAAGAGGCGAGGTGCCAGATCCAGCTTCACTTGCGGGACGCGTCCTCCTGTCTGGTCAGTGATCAGGGAGTAGAGTGAGCCGCCCAGCTCCGCGCGACTTTCTCCGACGAGAATCAAGAGGTGACCGGGTCTTTTCAAATCCATGGTAACACAGCGGCGAACATCCACGACGCGCCCAATGGCGGAAATCAACAAGGTGTGAGGAATATCTCGGCGTACCCCATCAGGACCGCGGTAGGTGTTGTGGAGGCTGTCCTTTCCACTGATAAAAGGTGTCATGTACGCGATGGCAACATCCCGGCAGGCTTCGGCAGCCCGGACCAGTGCCCCGAGCACCACGGGGTCCTGGACGTTTCCCCAGCAGAAATTGTCCAGTAGAGCGATACGGCGGGGATCGGCTCCCACCGCGACCACATTCCGTACCGCTTCATCAATCGCCAAAGCGGCCATCGCATAGGGATCCCAGTCCCCGTACAGCGGATTGATGCCACAGCCGATGGCCACTCCAAGCCAGCTATCCGCCAGGGGACGTAACACGGCGGCATCCGATGGCCCATCATTGCTGGCACCCACCAGCGGTTTGATGACACTGCCCCCTTGTACCTCGTGGTCATACTGGCGGATGACCCATTCCTTGGAGGCTACCGTATAGTGGCCGAGGATTCGCAATAATGCTTCTTGTTCCGTTATGTTCACCTTTGCAGGTGTCACCATCCCATGAGGCTCGCCTCCCGTACTTTGAGATGTGTCTTCAGGGATTGCTGCTTTGTCATTGTGGGGCCGGGAAAGGTGGGAGGGCGGAGGCCACACAGCTTCGCGCACAACGGTTGGGCGACCTTCGTGGAGAAAGCGAAGATCCAGATCGGCCACGACGTGTCCTTCGTAGGTCAGTTTCAGTCGGCCACTGGCTTCGAACTGTCCAAGCACAGCAACCTCAACATCTTCAGCGGCACATAAGGCTTGCAACTCGGACCATTTCTCCGGAGGTACAGCCAGGATCATGCGTTCCTGCGACTCACTGATCCAGATTTCCGTATACGTCAGACCTGTATACTTGAGAGGGGCGGCCTCTAGATGCACCATCGCACCCAATCCCGCCGCCATTTCACCGATCGCCGAGCTGAACCCGCCCGCACCGCAGTCTGTCACCGCCCGGAACAAACCGCGATCCCGTGCCTGGAGCAATACATCCAGGAGTTTCTTCTGGGTAATGGCGTTACCGATTTGCACTGCCCCGCCACTGACCGTTTCGGATTCATGGGTCAGTTCCAGACTGGAAAAGGTAGCTCCGTGGATTCCATCCCGACCGGTCCGACCGCCCATGACCACAATCCGATCCCCAGCCCTGACCGACTTAGTGGACCGATCTACCGGAAGCAAGCCTACGGTACCGCAATAGACTAGCGGATTGGCGAGATAACGAGGATCAAACACAATAGCACCGTTGACAGTGGGAATACCCATGCGATTGCCATAATCGCGAACACCGGCCACCACTCCTTGCAGAACACGGCGGGGATGCAAAACCCCCTCAGGTAACAATTCTGCAGGATAATCGGGAGGAGCGAAGCAAAAAACATCCGTGTTGGCTATCGGCTTGGCACCCAAGCCGGTGCCTAACACATCCCGAATGACCCCACCGATACCGGTGTTGGCGCCGCCATAGGGCTCAATGGCCGAGGGATGATTATGGGTCTCCACCTTAAAGCAGAGGTGGTATCGCGGCTCCCACTGCACTACGCCGGCATTATCCTCAAATACGCTGACGCACCAATCGTCTACACCTAAACGTCGGCGGATTTCTGCAGTAGCAGCAAAGATCGTCTCACGAAGCAGGTGACGGTACGTTCGGCTCGTACCATTGGTACTATCACGCAACGTGACGGTCCCTTTGAGCGTCTTGTGAGAGCAGTGTTCCGACCAGGTCTGAGCGATCGTTTCCAGTTCACAGTCAGTGGGGTCGCGACCCAGCTGGCGGAAATGGGCCTGAATAGCCTGCATTTCTTCTACAGAAAGAGCCAACATCCTCTCAGAACTGACTCGGAGCAATCCCTCCGCATCCAAATCTTGTAAGGGCACATGAATGAGGTGAAAGCCATAGGCAGAACCCAGGCTCAGGTGCTGGGTTGGCAAGGGTCCTTCCAGAACCTGCTCAATCGCATCATTTATGAGCACTTTATTGATGAGAAGGTTGCGTTCTTCTGAAGTGAGGGTGCTGTGGAGATAGTAGCGGCGAAAGGTTCGCACCGCCTCGATTGCCCATCCTAGTCGCCGGGCTGTTTCCAACACGGTTTGTGCCACCGGATCCATCACACCAGGCTTGTATGTAACTGTCAAGGCACGCTCCACCCAGCTCCCGACGGGCCCGACAATCCCCTCTTCCACGATCGGATCCACAAGCACCTCCCGGACCAGGCGTGAGAGTGCCTCTGGGGTTATGCTTCCTTCCAGCCAGTAACCTCGGGCGGTGGACCGGATCAACTTCTCTGCCCGTTGGTTCTGGAGCAGCAGGTTGAATTCCTGGCAGACATGTTCCCGATCGATATCACGTCCGATCGGCCGGATTTCCACTTCCCAAAGCATGACGCACCTGTTGGGCTCGAGCCAACCATTCCTGAAGACCGGACACGTTCCCCGTTTCCAGGAGGTGGCGAAACAGAATCCATTGTTGTTCCCATTCATTCAACAATTGTTGGAGGAGATCCCGATTGGCATGCAAGATGGCCGACCAGAGTCGGGCATCTCCGGCGGCAATGCGGGTAGTGTCCCGGAATCCCGAGGCCGCAAAGGGAAGCCACTGCGGCGGTGTTGCCAATACCAAGGAAGCCGCCAACGCGTGTGGCAGATGACTGATAGCGGCTACCATGCGATCGTGATCCTCAGCAGTCATTTCCAGGATCTCGGCACCTAAGGCTGCCCAGAAGGAACGGATTCGTGCCAACCCCCGGGGTGTGTTCTGCGCCGTGGGTGTGAGAATGACCCGACGCTGCTGAAATAAATCCGCACAAGCATAACGTGCTCCGCTTTTTTCCGATCCCGCTAAGGGGTGGGCTGGCACATACTCCACCTGGGGGGGCAGCCGACCTTCGACAGCAGAGACAATGTTCCGTTTGGTGCTGCCGACATCCGTAATCAAGCCTCCCGCAGGCATATGTGTGGCCGCTTCACAAATACAACTGGCGATTTGATCAACCGGAACGCATACTACGACCAACTCCGACTGACTAACTCCCTCTGCAAGGGAATGGGTCCACTCGTGAATGATGTTATTTTGCCGGGCGAATTCCAGTTCTTCCCGTTGTCGTCCTACACCGATGACCCGCTCGGACAACTGCCGCTGGCACAAGGCCTTTCCCACCGAGCCTCCGATCAGGCCGACGCCCACGATGGTAACAACTCTCCACTTGTCAGGGACCAATGTTCGCGGCAAGATAGTAGCAACTCTACCGCCTGATCTATTTGCCTGCATGACTATCCGTATGCTCCGATTCAGTCAGCCTGTGGGTCACCTCGGCACCCCGCCTTCGCGTCGGGAATGGCTCCGCTTGAGTACGGCAGCACTCTGGCCGCTTTGGCTTCAGGTGGGTAAGGGATACCCGAAGACTCCACATTATACCAACTCTTCATCCCAAGCCACCGCCATCAGGCCCGGCTTCGGCCGTGCCAAATCTGTGGTCATTATCTTCACCAGTGGGGGACAAAGCCAACTGGATACGTGGGATCCCAAGCCGCAAGCTCCCGAGGAAGTCCGCGGTGCGTTCGGCACCATCGCCACAACTGTGCCGGGTATTCGCGTATGCGAACATCTGCCGCGGTTAGCCCGACTGGCTCGCCTTTATACCATCGTGCGGACCATGTCCCACGATGATCTGGATCATGGCTCTGCCTGCTACCTGGCGCTCACCGGTCATTACCACCCCCGCAAGTCATCCAACCCTCCACCTCGGCCCGACGATTTCCCCGCCCTGGGAGCCGTTTATCAACGCCTCCGTCCGCAGCAGTCGTTGCCATGCACGGCGGTGCATGTGAATGGTCCGTTACTGGTTCCTCGTGAGCCGTCTCCTGGCCAATTCGCAGGCTTACTTGGTCACAAATATCAACCGCTGGAGTTGGGCAACGTTCTGGAAGGGGTGCCGCTTTTGCCCGTGTTGCGCTTGCCCCCGGATGTTTCCCCGCAACGTCTGCAACAACGGTGGGACTTGTTACGCCGCCTCGATCCGCATCAGGCGAGTACCCCTTGGACCCGTCAAGCTCTGGACATCATCCATGACCAACGGATACGAACTGCTTTTGATCTGACACAAGAACCAGCTACGGTGCGGCAGCGCTACGGCTTCTACCGTGCGGGACAAGCGTGCCTGGTAGCCCGCCGCCTCTTGGAAGCCGGAGTACCCTGGATCAACATCTTCTTCAACCACAACATCCGCGGCCAGGATGTGCACCCGCACGAAACCGACCATTACGGTTGGGATACTCACAACGATATCTTTGAAGCTCTGCGGGATCACCTTCTCCCCCGTTTTGACCTTACTGTTTCCACGTTTCTCGAAGATTTGCACCAACGCGGTTTACTCGACAGCACCTTGGTGGTGATCATGGGCGAATTTGGCCGTGCCCCTCTCGTGGCCAAGGAAAGCCGTTTCGCCGGCTCCACCCCCGGACGCAAACACTGGGCCGCCTGTTATTCGATCGTTGTGGCCGGTGCCGGTATTTCTGCTGGGGCCGTCGATGGAGTTTCCGATCGACATGCTGCTTACCCCCTCACTCCGCCGGTCTCGCCCGCTGATGTAGCTGCTACCCTCTTCCATACCCTAGGCATTCCCCCCGATACGCACTACACCGACCTTACAGGGCGAAGTTTCCCCATCACCACGGGACAACCCGTCCTGCGTTGGTTCCGTTGAGCCCGCCCCGTTTCCAACCTTTTTTCGAGGAGTCCGCCATGCGCTTCCTGCTGTTCGCTGCCAACGGTCTGGCTCTGTCTGTTTTCGCGCTGGCCGCGGGTTCTCCATCCCTCCCCGCGGCTCAAAATGACGGCTTCACACCACTTTTCGACGGCAAATCCTTCGATGGATGGTACTTCACTCTGCGAGCCAATAAGGACGGATCCAAACCCGATCCCAAACTGACCTGGTCGATCGTGGACGGCTACATCCGTTGTACCGGAAAGCCCAATGGTTGCATGGTGACCCAGAAGGAGTACGGTGACTACATCCTCAAGCTCAAATGGCGATTCCCTGCCGGCAGCAAAGGGGGCAATAGCGGCGTTCTCCTCCATGTCCAGGATGATGAAATCTGGCCCACCTCCGTGGAAGCTCAACTTCAAGCGGGACAGGCCGGTGATTTCTGGCTCATCTATCCTCCCAAAGTCAAGTTGGAAGTCGATCCCAAACGCCAGGACCCCAAACAGCCCCGGCATTACTTCCGCATGCAGTCCGATAAACCCATCGAAAAACCCATCGGTGAATGGAACGAGTACGAAATCACTTGCCAAGGTGGTGACATCACCCTGGTCATCAACGGCATCAAAGTTAACGAAGGTAAAAACGGCAACCTCACCAAGGGCAAGATCGCTTTACAATCTGAGGGTGCGGAAATCCATTTCACAGACATCAAGATCAAATCACTGAAGTGAAGACCACACCTACCTGGGCAGACTCCGTAACCACTCGTTCCCGTGAACCTGGGGCTATTCTACCTCTTGACAGCCATCTCTTAGTGGATGGTCGATATAATTATCGTTTCTGCCTTCCCCCGCAGACATATAACGGAGGGAATCAACCTTTTTGAAGAGCATCCTTCAGAAGCTATGAAATCTACTTGACCAAACCTGACTTCCTGCGACCTGACACGCCCTCCTCCTCGGACCATACAACCATAGTCCTAGGTCAACTGAGAATGTAGCTGAGTTTCGATGCAACTCCAAGGAAGCAATTCCAATAAGAAGCATGGATTTCAATGCAATTAATATGTGAATATTCATATGTACATATTCATATATTCCAGCACATGATAGTCATTGGGGAAATCCAGATATGCTTTAA